>Ga0210041_1000048_pt1 | contig 142513 bp, 178 predicted proteins | sample CryGeymeta201503_FD_183973 | JGI IMG/M metagenome (GOLD analysis project Ga0210041, IMG submission 183973) | Groundwater microbial communities from Crystal Geyser aquifers in Utah, USA - Crystal Geyser metaG 2015-03 (SPAdes) (version 2) | ecosystem: Environmental > Aquatic > Deep subsurface >... | reverse complement strand
CGGTAGTTGCAACGAGGGTTGATGGTGGCCTGACCGATGTAAATTTTGATGCTGGGCAGCCGCCCTTCCTGCCGGGTGTTGCCAAACATGGATTAAATTTTGTCGCGGCATATCTAGTTCAGTTTTCACAATTTCGTGAGGACTTTATTTTTAAGGAAGTTGATATGGATGCTCAAATGAAACTCATTGAACAAGACTTTGATAAGGTGCTTGTTGCTGGTTCAATCAAAACTGCGATGAAGGAGTCCGGTTCCGGTTCCCGAGATTTGTGGCAGGTTCCGATTGAACAAATCAAGGTGATTGAAGGTTTGAATCCACGCGTTTTCAACGATGCTTACAAGGCTCACATTCGGTCAATTGCTGATTCCATCAAAAGTGAGGGGTTCTACCAGGATCAAGCGCTGGCTGGGTATGTTGCGAAGGAAGAAGACGGCTCGCAGTCGATTTATGTTTACTCTGGTCATTCCCGTCTTGCCGCTGCAAAGCTGGCAATTAAGGAAGGTGCAGAACTGCAAAGGTTGCCGGTCGTTGTAAGTACGGCAGGCCTCGACCTTGAAGACATCACGGTGTCTTTGATTCGTGGAAATGGCGGCAAGAATTTGACTTACTACGAGTCGGCGATTGTCGTCAAGCGTCTTGCAAAGATGGGGCTTGATCTTGAAGAGATCTCGCGTCGTACCGGGATCACTGTTGCGCTGATTAAAAATCGGCTCGCACTGATGGCAGCACCGAGCAAATTGCGTGAAATGGTTGCCAATGATGAGATCAGCGCAACATTGGCCATTGACATGCTGAACAAGCACGGTTCAAAAGTTTTGGAAGCAATCCAGGGCGCAGTTGAAGTTGCAAGTACCGAAGGCAAAAACAAGGTTCGTAAGGCACAGACAGTTGAAAAAACCGATGCTCTGAACAGGGCAAAGTTTTTGAAAAAAGCGGCCCCACAGCTTTATGAAGCGGCTGACCTGGTTCGCAAAGATCCTGGTTTTGCAAGTTTGAGCCAGGATACCCGTGACAAGCTTGAAAAGCTTCTTGCGGAAATTCAAGGTGATGAAGGCAAGGTTCAACCAGAAGTTGATCCGCGCCAAATCGATATTGAAGACAAAGGGTGATCTCTGATCGACCTGGCCTATTTCGTTAAGCCCAAAACCCACTGCATTTTGCGGTGGGTTTTTTTACGTCTGGTTGAAAATCACACCAGATTGGTTGCGTCGGCTTGGTTCCGGTGTGGTCCGGTCGGCGGCGGTTGGGAACAACGGCAGCGACTAAAGCACAAGCAATTCCTGCAAGAAATGTACTTTGACTGTTTCACAGTACCAACTGCAAGACTAACGGCAATCACAGGTGAGTTCGATCTGATGGGTAGTACGGTACTGCCACCTGTTTTGTGATTGGCGGTTTTAGCTGAATCGGTTGAGTCTGGTGAATTGTGGCAACAGAAATTGACAGTATCGGTGGTTAGTTTGAACCGGTTGGGGCCAGCAGTTGCGGCTAGAGCAATACCAATGCCTACGACAACAACGAGCATTAACTGCCTGATGATGCCTGTGGCAAGGCCGACGACACGGATTTGTACCGCCCTACCCTGCCCTTGTTCTAGCGCCGAATAACGAAGGACTTGATGCGAAAAACCCGCTTTTTAATTTGCGCTAATTGGGTTTAATTTGCGCCAATTGGATTTGTCGCAGAGTTGATTTTGCGCTAAATGGATTCCATGAAAGTCGTAAAAATGGACTTTAAGCAGAGGTGTTTCCTGAAGAAACACCCCAACAAATTTAACCACTCAAGAATTCCGAAATCAGATTATGTAACGCGCTTGCCTTGTTTTGATCGACGTTCCCAAGGCGCAAGACAATCGTTTTTTTGGTGGGGTTGACACTAAACAAACCATCCTCTCCTGCCTTGCCCTTTATGGCGTACTCTGTTGGCGTGGTGTTTCTTGAAGAAACACTCAAATTTAAAAGCGTATCCCGTACCTCTTTTGATGAGAGTTTTGTCGATTGGGATGTGATTTCTTTGGCGCGAGCCAACACCGCTTCAGGATTTGCTTGAATTGCATTGGTCAAATCCGAGCCCCAAGCGAGCTGTATATCCAGTGGGCTGACAAATGCATCCACAACAACCTTTGGCAATCTGGCGCACATCAACGCCTTGCTGATGGTTCCTGGTGGCGTGCCAATAATGGTTGCCATTTTTCTCAGGGATGGAAATAGCCCTTCATCCAAAGCCTTTGCATACATCAACCCCTGTTCATAGGGGCGCAAGTCTTTGCGATCCCGATTCTCCCGATCCATTTGAGCGAACAAGTCTTGCTCGGACAAGTCTTCAATCATGGCCAGCACAGGCAGGCCCAACTCAAGACAAGCCTGATGCCGACGGTGGCCGAAAACAATTTCGTACTTACCGTCTTGTCCTGCCAGTGGGCGAACTTTGATCGGCTGGATGTTGCCGCCTGCGCCGTCAATCTCTGCTTTAAGCGTCAAAAATTCCTTGTCGGCGAATGATTGCTCATGGCGATTTGCCCACTTGCTACGAATAACGAGGTTTGGATCAATCAGTTTTGTCATACTGCCCGATCCGAGTTCAGAAAGCTTTGACTTGAGTTTTTCGTTTTCGGTATAGACCTCCGACTGACTTTGCAGAAACTCCGCGAGTTGTCCCGGCCCCGTCCTGGCTGGCTTGTATTCACGCGACTGATCTGTCTTTGTGATGGTTATTACAGGTTGGAAAACATCCAATTTCCCCTTGATTGTTTCTGTTTTTGATTTTTTTTCGCTCATTTTGTCTCCTTGTTATTGACACCAAGCCATACACCTTGAATCTTTCGATCAATTAAATCAACAAACTCATCATAAGCAATCTTTGCCCGTTTTAGAGTTTTTGCAATGGATGCGTTGGTCTGCAAGTCATAAACGGTGCCAAAGTTCGTTGCTGCGGTGTCCGCTGTTGATGTTTTTGGAATTTCAACCGGTAAAACTTTGGATCCGTATGCGCCGACAATCCACTGTCTGACGTTATTGCTCACGCCAATAGACTTGTCCACTTTGGATAAAAGAACATCAATAAATGCAAACTTTTTCTCGGGCGCGTTGTTTGGCTTAAAAAGATGAGTGACAAGATCGTTCGCCAGATCCCAAAATTGGGCACTGCTTGCGAAATCAAGCGCCGAGGGAGGCAGAGGAATGATCAAACCATCGGCAGCCATAATGCCATTGATTGTTGAGTAGGATAGGGATGGTGACGTATCGATGATCAAAACATCGTACTTATCACGCACCGAATCTAAACCAGAGTCCAAAAGCCGCCAAAATTCGAAATCAGGCTGTCTCACTTGGCGACTTGGCAAAATGAATTCAACTGAGTGCAAGATCGGAGATGCCGCAACAATATCAATGCCGTCCCAATATGTCGATTGAATAGCAGATTGGATGCTTGACTCTTTGCCAGAGAACAAGTCGAAGGCGGTCTGTTCTGGTGTCACATCGATGTCTGGAAGTAGCCCAAAAAGGCTTGTTGTGGATCCTTGTGGATCAAGGTCAATGATTAGCACCGAATACCCACGCAAACTAAGACCTTGTGCAAGCGTTACTGATGTGGTTGTCTTTGTTACGCCACCTTTGAAATTTGTGATCGCAATAGTAAGAGCGTAGGGCCGTTTTACCCTGTTTTTTGATAGAGGGCGAAAGCTGTTAACAATCTGTCGTGTCTCTTTAAGAGAATAGGTCATTCTGTTGCCTGTTTTCTGGCCCATTGCTTCCGTGGCTGGATTGCGCCGGAGATGACCATACAACTGCTGGTATGTCTTACCACATAAATTTGACACTTCTGATGCGGAGTACCTGGGTGGTTTCTTTCTTTTCTCTGGCGAGAAGACGTACTGTTTGACCGCTTGCATCATTGAAGACGTTGCCTGTTCAATGGTGTCAAGTTCATCTGAGCCAATGTTGTACAAAATTGGCTCAATTGGCGGTGGCTTCAATGTCATGCGTTTTCCAGGTAGTTAAGATTGCGCGAATGATAGATGATGAAATCATGTTTCGCAATGTTTTTTATTAAATTGTTTGATTTTTATTGCTTTTTGCTGTATTCATCACTTTTTAGACGATGTTGACTCTGAACCATCGTTTTTTTGATGATTATTCAGTCTTAAAAATCAAAATCCCTTGTCTTTTAAGGAAGTCTTTAAGATAGTCTTTAATACATTTAGCTTGTGGATAACGGTTTTTTTCCTATATAAATCAACAACTTAAAAATCAAAGGTGTACAGGATTCAACACACATCGGTACAGGATCCAACACGCAAAAGTACAGGATCCAACACGCAAAAGTACAGGATCCAACACGCTTGAGCAAAATCTATCCACAGGTTATAAACATATTTATCAACTTTTTTGTATAAAAAAGACGTTTTTTTCTAAGACTTTTGATTAGAGAAGAAAAAAAAGCAATTGAACATTGCGTGTTGCAAATGGTGTACCATTGCGACAAAACTTGTTGTCAAAAAAAAACACAGCAAGCCATTTGCATGCAGTACAGTTGAATCAAAATTTCTTCATCTAATTTGTTATGAATTCACGCGTTCTGAAAAAACCTGATGCGGCAATCGCTATTGCACCGCGCATCGGACGTCTGACTACCGGGGGGAGAAAGATGTTCAACTCGATGATGTATTTCGCCCAGGAACAACTGACCGATTTGAAGTCACAAGGACTGGTTCAGACATCGAGCGACTATTACAAAGCCAAATTAAATGAAGTGATGACTGCTGTTGGCGAAAACCCAAGAAGCAGAATGACTGAGCTGAAAAAGAATGTCCTTGAGCTGCAGGACATCAAAGTGAAGTGGGCGTCACCTACACAGGATTCGGTGGTCCTGTTTGCAAGCATGGTGATGCTGCCGAGTGTCAAAGTAACTATCGAATCAGGAATAACCTGGCTTCATTGGTCTTTTCCCCCCGAAATAAACGCATTGCTTTGGGATATGGAGCGGTACGCAATTATTCGGCTTGAAGAATTGTCGAGGTTGACGAGTTATTGCGCCGTTGCTTTGTACGAAATATGTGCAAAGTATGCAGACAATCCATGCCATCTCACTTGTAAGCAAAATCCAGAATGGTGGGTTGAGTCCTTAACGAGCGATCCAATTGGGGCAAAACGATATTGGAAAAGTTTCAGGCCAGAAAAAGTTGCAAAAGCAATCCATGAAATCAACGAAAAAACAAACGTGCACGTTGAATTGATTGAAGAAAAATTAAAAGGAAAAATTATATCGGTTCAATTCCGTGTTTATCGTATAAAAAAACTAAATAAGGCAGGTGAGGTTAATCCGCTTACAAAGGATGGATCTGAAATTGTTACCAAAGGGGTTGAACTTGGCGTGAGCGAAATGAAGATGAGATCGCTGATTCGAGAAGGATTCCCTTTGCCAGAAATTTATGTTGGATTGGCAAAACTCGAAGGGAGAATAAAAAACGATGGTTTAGAGCCGGTTGATAATCCTTCCTCATATTTAAGCGGCATTCTTAAAGAATCAAGAAAACTAATGTTTGAAAACGATCTTTCTTTATCATCTAAATATAAGCATGACTCAAAAGAAGAAGCAATAAAAAAGACACCGCACGGATTTATAGAACAAGCCTATTTTGTTGAAGATGCGAGTCCAGAACCTGTTGATCAATTCAAAATTTATTTTTCAAATCTAACGGAAGAAGAACGTTCTTTAAGCTTAAAAAAGCTACAGATGTCGTTTCAGTCCAGGGGGCTTTTAACCCCTCACGTTCAGCGAAAATTTGTGAGCGGAGACTGGCATTCGCCAATGATCTACTACGAGCTGAAAAAGTTGTTACAAGCTGAGCAGCAACAACAAACGGAAACGCACACCACAAAAGAAAGCCCCATTCCTGCAGGGTGACCGTAAGCCAAAATGGTTGATCAAGATGCAACGCTCTTTGCGGGCTCTTTTTTTTCAATCGGCATATCCAGACTAAGTGATGCAATTCCGCACCACTTATCTTTTGGAGATGCACTATGAGTAAAATGGGTAATTGTCAATTTCAATATGGTAAATTGGCCAAACAATACTGTAATAAGGAATTACCTTTGCAAGTTCTTCGATCTGCTGCTGGTTACTATATTGGTACAGCTAGTGAAGATGGACCATGCAGCAGAGAAAGTTCTCAATACTACCGTCACCACTTAGACGCATGCAATGCGTTACAAAGCGGTAATTGGTCACAGAAACTTTACCCTTGAGCGAAGGATCCAATCATGGTAAAACTTGATTGTCTTGATTTAAGGGGTGATGCGCTGAATTGGGCTGTTGCAAAAGCAGTTGGTTTTAAACCTGCAAAGATTGATAAATGGAAAATGGCTCATCCAGATGAGTCATTAAAGCATTCCCGATATTATGTTGATGATAATGGGTATCAGGTCCAGTTTTCAAAATTAATTTTTTTGGATTGGATAATTGGTGGGCCGCTTTGTGAACGTCAGAAGATTTGCGTTCGTTATGAGGGTAGATATAGAGAGCAGGGCGGTCGTTTCAGACCTGGTACTTGGAAAGCTACGGCATCTGCGGACGCATCAGACTCGTTTGTGGCCACTGGTGACACTGAGCTTGAGGCAAAGTTAAGGTGTCTTGTGTTTTTAAAACTTGGTAATGTAGTTGAGGTTCCTGAAGAACTTGTTCTGTGCTCTGACTGAGCATTTGTCCAACCCAAGCCCTGATTGCAATGCAATTGGGGCTTTTTTTGTACCGCAAGTACCGCATGTAGAACACCGCATGTTACTTTTGATAAGTCATTGATTCAAAACAGAATTATTTCTTATCTTTCGTATTGCGACAGAATCCGCCATGGATTTCTTGCGCAAAATAAATCTCACAAATTTGACAAAATGAATGATTGTCTATTTACGACAAATAACACTTCATGTATAGTGTTGCATGAATGTGTTTTATTTCATGTAGACTTTGATTTATCAACAATCAAGAGCATCTATCGTGACTGAAAAAATAACATTTACAGAACAAGATCAGCAAATTGTCCTGTTGCAAGAAGCGCCTTTGCGTGATCTGCTTGCGGCTGGGATGGTCAACGGTGTGTTGGTCAAAGGGATCAGTGGTGGTTTTGTTCTGGAAGTGATGATCAGTGGACGATCTGTTTTTTTGGCGAATGCCAGAGGGTCAAAGCGTCTGTTTGCATCACTTGAAACCGTTGGAATTTTGCTTGGACGCATGGGGCAACAGCGGTTTGAAGTTGATTTTTCAGAATTTGAAACAGGCCGCATTCGTGCTGCCAGGCCTGAAAGATCAGCGGCAATGAAGGCAGGGCGGCTACCCAAAAAGGTAGTCAAGAAAAACGGCAACGAGTCATCAACCAAAGGGAAGAAATAAAAATGGCAAGCGTCAACCAGGCAAATCAAGCAGTAACACCTACGCAAAACACGTCAACCACACTGGCAGACTTCATTTGGAAAAATGCCGACGACCTATGGGGCAATTTCAAACACACCGACATGGGCAAAATCATTTTGCCGTTTGCCTTGTTGCGCCGTTTGGAGTGTGTTCTGGAGCCAACCCGTGAGCAGGTTCGCTCCATCCATGAATCCATGAAGGATTCCGGCATCGATGTTGATTTGGTTTTGCGCCAAACCACTAAGTACCCCTTCTACAACACCTCAAACTACAGTCTTGATTCCCTGGGTGGCACACGAACCCGTCAAAACATGGAAGATTTCATTGCGAAATTTTCTGACAACGCCCGTGTCATTTTTGAACAATTCGACTTCATCAACACAGTAGCAAGGTTGGATAAAGCTGGGCTGCTTTACAAAATCTGCCAGAACTTTGCCTCTATCGATTTGCATCCAAGAGTGGTTCCAGACCGGGTAATGAGCAATGTCTATGAACACTTGATTCGACGCTTTGGTGCTGAGGTCTGATGTACGATTTCTGACCAGTCAGATAAAGTCAAGTAAAACAGCTCTAGTTTTGCTGTACGTTCACCGGGGAAAGCAACATGCGGATATTTCTATATCAACATGCAGGTCTTTTGCTCTACATGCGGGTACACCAGTTGACTTTTTCAAATTCGACCATTTCCAGTTAGTTCGCAGCAATTTCGCTGCAACAACACTGAAAGGATCGTTTTATGAAAACTCAGTCATCAAATGCTGATAGCGCTTTCGATTTGGCAGAAGCTCTTTGGGCGGCAATGGTTGAAGGTGTTGCTCCCTGGCAAAAGACATGGAAAGGTGGTGCTGCCCCTGGCCGTCCTGCTAACGTGATCTCTGGCAAGCCTTACCGCTCCGGCAACTCGCTGTATCTGATGGCCGTGTCCATGCGTAACTCCTGGTCTAACCAATGGGTGAGCTTTGTTGAAACTAATAAGGCCGGTGGCAATTTGAAGGGTCAAAAGGGTTCGAAGATCGAGGTTCCACTGATCAAAAAAGAGGTTGATTCCAATGGTGTAGAAAAAGAATTTCTACGTGGTTGGCGAACAGCAGTGGTTTTTAACGTGGACCAGGTACAAGATGCCGCTTTTCCAGGGCAAACCACGAAAAACGTCATCGATTCGGTTGAATCTGTTGATCGGATGCTCAATGCTTTGAAATCGCAGGGCTTGAAATATGTTGAACCATCGAAAACTGGCGGCTGTTTCTACACTCCCGCAGAAGACGAGATCGGCATGCCTTTGAGAACTTCGTTTGATGATACCTACTCGTTTTATTCGAGTTTGGTTCACGAAATGGCGCACTCAACGATGCATGAGGGTAGAGTGGAGCGCGAAAAGCATTCCTACGCCTACGAAGAATTGAGGGCCGAAATTGCTTCAACGATGATCTGCTGCACACTCAATTTGCCGCGCACCCAGGCGCAAATTGAGAACCATGCTGCTTATCTACAGACGTGGCTTGAGGAATTCGATGACCAAAAGAAAATGCTTTTAAAAGCGGCTTCAGAAGGTCAACTGATTCATGATTGGTTGCTCGCCCTCGCGGTCGATGCTTGATTGTCAAACCCCCAAACCCGAAATTCGCATCTGCGTCTTTCGGGTTTTTTCTTTGGCGGCATCTCAATCACAAGTGCCCAGCAATTTCGCTGGCCTAAACAGGAGAATCCTATGGAAATTGAAATCGAAAAGAGGGTTAAATTGAAGATCGCTGAGTTATCTGGCAATGCATTGCATTGGGCTGTAGCGATTTATGAAGGGTATAAGTACGCACCTTTGAAAAACCAACCACTTCACAATGAGGTGCAAACTGTTTTTCATTGGTTTCGCATGCCCTTGGAACTTAGAAAGGTCAACCAGCCAAATGCTGTTCCATTGGAAAAACTTTGCTACTCGACTGATCCTGTGCTTGCCTGGCCGATCATCAATCGAAAGACGATGGATCTGGTGTGGATGAGCGACGGCAATAGCAGAGCATCGTTTTACAACTTTGACGGTCAATACTACGAGGCGTTTGGGGAAAGCCATTTGGTTTCAGCCATGCGTGCTTTTGTTTTGTCTGAGCACTTTGATGCGTCAATTGAAGTGCCTGAGAGCTTGATTGCTTTGGAGGCGGCTTGAGATGGGACTACATCGACATGGAGGCACTATGGACGGCGCACTGACCCCGATTTGCGAGGCGTGTGGCGTTTCTCTGTGCTGGGATGTTTCTGAAGCTGAAGGCCTGGCTGACGAAGCGTTTTGGAACCAGTGGAAGTGTCAGGACTGTAATGGCGGGCACCGAATGTCACTTGAGCAGTGGCGAATTGACCATCCAAAGACTTCTGAGCCAAAAAAGATTCCGAAAGTTGATGTGGTCAGAAATGTGGGTCATCCTTGGGATGGTCGGCCAGGGTTTGATGTGATGCACTTGAATGCGTCATCTCAGTCCGAACTTGATCAGCTCGTGAAAAAAGCTGAGTCGCGTTACTGGCAACAATGGTTGATTGGAACCAATGAAGCCACCGGCATGCCTGGTGGTTTGATGTACAAGCCAAGCGGTATTTGTGAAGATTGGTTTGACACTGGAATTCAACCTCACCCTGGACGGCTTGTTTCGACTTGACCGTATTTAACACTCCCTAAAGGCCCGATTTGCCAACCAGCAAGTTGGGCTTTTTTCATGTGCTCACTTGTGTTTGAAATGTCCTGTTGTAAACATTGTTTACTTTTGTGGGAAAATCAGACCATGGATCACCATCAAACACGAAGAACAAATTATTCCTACGAGTAAAGGCGGTAAGGATAAATGGGATAATGTAATATGTGCTTGTAAATTTTGTAATGGGAAAAAGGGTAATAAAAGTCTTGAGAAATCAGGAATGAATTTATTATTTCTCCCATACGTCCCAAGTCATGCAGAAGGCTTTATTCTTTCAGGCAGACAAATCAGGGCTGATGTCCTTGACTTCTTGATGGACAAGCTGCCAAAGGGATCAAGACTGCTCTGATAGAGCCCCAAGAGCCCAAGACTCATTTGAGCCCGGGCTTTTTTGTTGCCGTTTTCATTCATGAGGCATTTCCAGCTTAGTCACTTGCAATTTCGCAGGGCTTAACTTTTATGGAGATTTTTTATGGAATCAACAACGACTTTTGCCGCCGTTGAGCTGGCTCGTTTTTTCGGTCAATCTGTTCGTTCTTTGAAGGAAGCATCAATTCTCGAATCAATTGGTGACTTTGATGCGTGTGTAACGCTCAAGGACGCAGATGAACGTGAACGCTGGATGATGATCTTGCCTGATGTCTTGGACAGTACGCAATGGCGCACTCTGAATTTCGACATCAACGGCTTTTCTGGTCATGCTGTATTTGCCACAAAGGATGAGGCTGTTGAATCGGCTGTCCGTTGCGGTTTTCATGTCCGCGACGACGAGGCGCTTGACCGCATTCAGAATTTGCCCAGCTTCATGTTGGGTAACTACTGCTGCGATCAGATTGCCCGGCTCAACTGCGGTGAAATCACTTATAAGCAATACCTTCAGCTCGTCAAAGAGTACAAGGTACTGCACAGTTTGACAGACTCGTTCAGTTTGGTTATTTGAGGCCAACTTTGCGTTAACTCGCTTGTCGCCAGGTTGTTCCAAGGCAACCTTTTTATCACCCAAAGCCCGGTTCATCTTTTTAAGATGCTGGGCTTTTTTTGTCATGAAGTCGAGTTTGCTGGTTGTTCAAGAGACTTTTGAAAAAACAACCATTTCCAGTTAGTTCGCAGCAATTCCGCTGCAACACAACTGGAGAAACATTATGTTTTCAAAATCGAAAGTGATGGCACCACAACAAGTAACCCTTGACGTATTTGCCGAGAAGTATTGCAACAACGGCGCTGACCGCACGATTGACGATGTTCGTCGCCGTGTTGCAAAGTCGCTGGCTGTTGGTGATTCTGCAATGGAAACCAGGTACTACAGAGCAATGGCTGAATTCGGGTTTATACCTGCTGGTCGGATCAACTCTGCTGCTGGCACGGGCATGAAGGCCACACTCATGAACTGCTTCGTTCAACCGGTGGGCGATGCAATGTCTGGCCCGATGTGTCCCGATGATGGCTACGTTGGAATCATGACGGCATTTACTGAGGCTGCTGAAACCATGCGGCGAGGTGGTGGAGTTGGGTACAACTTTTCACGAATTCGCCCTAAAGGTGCGCTGGTGAAAGGTACGATGTCTATGGCATCTGGTCCGATTTCGTACATGAAAATTGGCCAAGCTGTTTGTGACACGGTTGAGAGTGCAGGGGCGCGTCGTGGGGCTCAGATGGCTGTTCTTGATGTCAATCATCCTGACATCGAGGAATTCATCGTGGCAAAGCGCACGCCAGGCATGCTTGTCAATTTCAACATGAGCGTCGGTATTACTGATGATTTCATGAAGAAAGTTGAAAGCGACGGCTTTTGGGAATTAGTTCACGCGGCCCAGCCTTGTGACTTGCAAATGGGGCAATATCGTCGTCGTGATGGTATGTGGGTTTACAAAACTGTTCGGGCTCGCTCGCTTTGGAACCTGATCATGCAATCAACATACAACTTCGCAGAGCCTGGGGTGTTGTTCATGGACAAGATCAACCGCGAAAACAATTTGCGGTATTGCGAGAAACTTGATGCAGTTAACCCCTGTGGCGAGCAAACTCTGCCAAGTTACGGTTGCTGTGACCTTGGTTCAATCAATTTGACGGCTCATGTACGCAATCCTTTCAACTACATGGCTGGATTGGATCAGAATCATCCTGAAAACTCGGTGTTTGATTTCGAGTCGTTCAAGGAGGCTGTTCGTGCAGGCGTGAGGATGCTTGATAGCGTGCTGGATGTGACGCAGTGGCCTCTTGAGGCGCAACGTGAGTCAGCTCATTCAAAGCGTCGAATCGGCTTGGGCTTTCTTGGCTTGGGTGATGCTTTGGTGATGCTGGGTCTGCGTTATGACAGCGAAGCCGGGCGCGTTCTGGCTGCCGAAATTGCTGAAGTCATGCGTGACACCGCTTATCTGGAGTCGATTGAATTGGCGAAAGAGAAGGGCGCTTTCCCCTTGTTTGATGCTGTGAAGTATCTTGACGAGGGAGGTGAGTTTGCAAAGCGTTTGCCAGAGGCGATTCGAACTGAGATCCGCAAACACGGTATCCGCAACAGTCACCTGACATCGATCGCTCCAACCGGCACGATCACGCTTGCATTCGCTGACAATGCCAGTAACGGCATCGAACCGGCTTTTTCGTGGTCTTACAACCGCAAAAAACGCATGGCTGACGGCACGTTTAAAGACTATGCCGTTCTCGATCATGCTTACCGGGTGTATGCAGAAATGGGTGGAAACACCGACATGCTGCCTGATGCCTTTGTGTCTGCGCTTGGGATGACAGCTACAGCACATTCGGATATGGTTGCTGCAGTTGCTCCGTTCATCGATGCTTCTATCAGCAAAACTGTGAATGTGCCGGAAAACTACCCGTTTGAGGAATTCAAAAACCTCTACATGCGGGCCTGGAAAACTGGCTTGAAAGGGATAACGACCTACCGGCCAAGTGCTGCCCGTGGCGCGGTGTTGTCTGTGACGCCGCCAGTTGAGAGTGCTGAAGCGATTGAAGATGAGGTTCAAGCCGATGCCTACCAAGGCACAGGTGGTGAACTTTGTCCAGATTGCGGACGTCATTCTCTGCATTTACGCGATGGGTGTACCCATTGCGATCACTGTCATTACGTCGGGACTTGTTCCGTCTAATGACCTTGTAAAACCCGAAAACCCAGCATTTTTTGCTGGGTTTTTTTTGTCATTTTTTTGTTTTCTGCATCAAGGCATCTCTAGTCAGTTTCAGCATTTCGTTGAGGCTTAACTTTTTGGAGATTGCTATGAATTTTGGTTCAATTGACGAGCAAGTTTTTGATGTAGTCGGGCGTCCAGCTTACGGTGAACCCGCCTTTGTCCTGGTGCCAAAGATCGAAAAACAGGCTTACTGGTCGAATCTGGTCAAGCCGGGTTCGAGCATTGTTGGCTTTCGCTCGCGTGATTTGGTTGCAATGGTGTGTTACTACGAAGGAAATTTGTACGACGCATCGAACCTCAAAAACTTTGAGGAACGAGCCATTTGCGCCTATGGCCGCATGTCAACCAGCTACCCCACAGTGGCTATGTGTGCTGATCAGACGGGTAGCCTTGAAATCATTGGCTCACTGACACAGCACGGCATGACGATTGAGGAAACCCCGGCTTATTTGGCTTGGGTTGCGCTTGACCCAACCTTGAACAAAGAGGTTCGGTGATGAGCTTGTTTGTCTATGACCGACTTGGTTCCTTTGTCTCTCAGATTGTCAAACAGTCGAAGTTGGCAATGGGCTTTCAAGCAGATCAGCCTTGGATGCTGCTTTACAACTCTGGTCGCATTGAGCGTTTTGGTTTGCAGAGTGAAGCTAAAGCCGAGGCTCGTAAAACTTGGGGCAACTGCCGGTTCTCCAAGAACTGATCTGTTGTCATTTTGATTTTGTTTTTTTTGGAGTTTGAAATGAGTTTTTCCAAATCAATTTTGGTGACGGGTAATGTGGTCGATGGCTTTAAGCACGTTGGTCCATTTGCGTCAAACCTTGAAGCGTGCCATTTTGCTGAAGTAAATCCAATTGACAAAGATTGGATAGTCGCTGACCTTGATGCACCAGTCAATCAGGATGAAGAAATGACCTCTGATGAATGGAGCAAGGTTTTGAAGATGACTGTCATTGGTGAGATCAACGAAGGACATGATGGCAATGACATCTATGTTCTCGTCAATCGCACTGACGGCGAGTACCTGCCTGTACAAGTTGCCCAACAATTTGTCTTGGGCCACTACTACCGTCGCTGTGCTGGTCCTGGTCAGATTTTCTGCGACTTTGTGATGGGTTTCAAAGGCTTGATGCCTTCTACCTGTGTGTGTGTCGCGCAAATACGCTACGACATTTAGGGCCCAAAAATTCCAATTCGCACCCGCGTTTTGGACTTTTGTTTGCGGTTCGGCATCACATGGCAAGCTTGCCGTGACTCGTTTTCAGCAATATAGCTGTGACAATTTTCTTTTTTAAAGGGGACTGTGATGATTTTGAATTTAACTCAACATGGCGCGACCACGGAGCAACTTGCTGCCGGAGTGGTTGACCTACCTGTCGCGGAGAAAGCGATGTTGGTGCGTTTGTTGACCGTGGATGATCTGCCTAACAAGCGGGAAATTGAAGTCCGCTGCCACGACATCGCCATGCTGGGGGCGACTGCTTTTGAGCAGCACCCAACTCGGGCGATGATTGGTGGCGCACCCTGGATGATGAGTGCATTGGAAGATGCCCTAATCAATCAGGGCATTGAGCCTGTGTATGCGTTTTCAAGGCGGGTAAGCGAAGAAGTTACCCAGCCGGATGGGGCGGTTATCAAGAGCAACATCTTTAAACACATTGGGTTTATTTTTGTTGTTTGACCGCAGCAGACGTGGCGCTTAACGAAAAGTAGGCGAAAGACATGCCCTGACGCTGCAAAGCACCAAAGGGATTTATGAGCATAGCTTCACAGTTTGAAGAAGCTGCTTACGATGAGGATGGACAGTATTACAGACCTAGTGATCGCTCAATGCGTGAAGCTGGTGGAGTGATAGTGTCTTCTTCCAATGACGGACAACAAAATGGAGGTTGGTCGTTTAGTCCTACGGACGAATGGCTATTTCCAGATGGTTCGACATTGACAGTCGCGTACTCGATGTGCGGCTGACGCAACAGTGACTTCTGAACCCGGAAACAGGTTTATTACTCAATGTTTCACCCCCAAAAACCTGGTCGTCTTCGGATGGCTGGGTTTTTTTTTGCCAGTCAATGTTTCTTTTTGTGCAGCATTACCAGTTCAAGTGACTCAGCAATTTCGCTGGCACTAATTTTTTTGGAGTTCCAAATGACGTTTTCTAAATTGACAAATTTTTCATCCCTTGCGGTCTGTTCGGCCATTGAGCCTTACTTGAATAAGGTTCGCGTTCATGCCAGTGTTCTTGATACAGCTTATGAAACACCTGACAGTGTTTACATGGCGCGTGTTGTGACCGATGAATATTGTGATTTAAGCAGCGAAGATGCTTTGCAGATCAAGACCTACCGCGAACGTAACAAAGACATGGGGGTGTATGTAAGCCCGCGACGAAACTCGATTTTCAATGCCGACCTCGAAGATGTGGTTGACTTGTTCAAGAGTGGCTTCAAGGTGTACCCGGTTGAGGAATACCAGCACTCTGCCACTTCAGTCCGGCTTGCTGGAAATGCAATCACTTCGGCCAAAGAAATCCGCACTGGATCATTTCGCCAAGGGATCAACTTGCATTGCCGTTGGGACAGCTCTTTTGCTTTCATCGCGGTACCAAAGTCCTGGAAAAAGCCGTCACCTGAATTCTTTCGAGAGTTCACGAGTTGGTTAAATGGTGAGTGCTATAGCATTGAGATTTTGAAGGCCACTGACACTGGACTCAATGAAGATGGTGACACTGTTTTTTCAATCGAAGAAATCGAAACGTGCTCTGGCTTTTACAGCACTGAGTCTGCCGAGGCCGAAGCCATTTCGACACTCGAATCTGTTTGCAAACGCGCTGAAATGCAGCCTGCTTGATCTTGTTCAACCCCAAACCCGCCACTTCACTGTGCGCGGGTTTTTTAACGCAAAAAAAGGCCAATCTCAGAGAGATCGGCCTTTCGGGGTAGCACTGGTGCGTTAATCGAATAACGCAAATTGCAAGTCTTCATCCTGTGGCTCGTTTCCGACCAATAGTGCATGAATCTTGTCATCAATCGCCGTACTTTGCAGGTAGGCATCCAGTTCGCTCGGCGTGAGGTTCAGCCGATCAAGGAGATGGGCAAAGTATTGGCCCCGTTTGGCCATGTGCTGATACTTGCCTATCGTGCCTTTGTGGAGCTTCAAAATTCCTTGATTCAACCAAAACCGCGCCGATTCAATGGCTGGGTAGAGTTGCGTTTCAACGGGCATAGGGCTGTTGCAATAAGTCTCAACAAAAACCAAGGCTTCGGTTGCATCAACCGTCAATCCCTCGCTTTCATCATGCCAAACCACTCGCTTGCCACCGACTTCAAAATGCGTTGTCGCACGCTCTGGATGCAAGTAGGGATTCCACATTTCAGCCTTGTAGTCACGCAGCCCATCGGTCGGAACCGATTTGTCGAATGCGCCAACCGGAAACCACTTTTTCGCAGGGATGCCGTCACCTTTTGGAGTGATGGACAACTCTGGAATTGGGTAGCGCCGGCCTAAAGTCTTCACCTCAAACCACATTTGCAGCGCAGGAAAAGCACCTGAGCAGAAATGATGCATGGACCAGAAGAAATCAATGAGCACGATGTCGCTTTCATTGACCAATTCAAACTGAGGATCAGCCATTCGCAGGTTCTCTGCTGTGGGCTGCAGCTTGCCAGTGGCAATGTCGGCTTCAACTTGTTCAGCACGCTCGCGTTCGAGTTCGTCCAAAGTCAGCAAGTACCCAAGAAGGTCTTTCCTGGTCGCCAAGTTGTAGGTATCCGGGCGAACTGGCAGGTATCCGGCTGCACTGATGGTGCGGCCAACCAGTTCACGTTTGCTTAGGTCCCACTGCGTAGCGATCAGGTAGTTCCTGAAGTTGTTGAGGCCACGCATGTACTCGTACTTGGAATCGCTTTCAAGCAGACTGTCCATGCTTCGATCTTTTTGCCCCGTGATCGTGCATGAAAAACAACCAAACCGGCTGCCACAAGGAGCCTTCATCCCGTCAGACAAAAACATGCCACAAGTGCCTGAGTTGCCGTCACGATAAAGCTCCAACATGCGTCGAACTGTGTCGCCTTGGGCATAGCCGTCAAAGGGTGGTTCCTGGCCGTCCAGAAAAAGAACCAAGAAGTCCCAAACGTCAGCTTCGGTCCAGTCGGCAATCAAGCTAAGTGTCAAAAAACCATCAGGGTTGCGACTAGGCGTTTGTGCCTGGTCGCCGCGACGGATCATTGCAGCACCACGGACAGCACTTTCGTCTAAACGGGTTCCCAAAACAGCAATGGGTTCCTTGTAGCCCTGAGAAAGCACTTCATCACGGATCTGCTTGGCCAATCGCTGTTGCGGTTTGACTTTCCATTCGATAGAGCAGGAGCGGCCTTTTGATCCGTTTTCCACAAATCGAGGCAACTTACCTTGACCAATGACAGTGCTGACAAATTTCGCCGCAGCGTTTGGACCAACCATTTTGATCGTGACTGGCAAATCATGACGCTCAACCCATGTTGCGATGTCGTCATGCGCGGCCAAGAGCATGTTTTCAATTTCGGGCGATTCAACTGACGTTGATGAAGATGACACGAAATGCGGAGCCTGACGGATGCCAAGTTCTTTGCAGCGACGGATCGCTTCAAGACCGAGCAGCGTCGTCGTTGTCGAGTCCTTCCCGGCTGAAAGTGTGAGCTGACAAGAATGACCCTGTTTGATCAGATCCATCACCGTTTTAACCGCCGTTTCAATTGCAATTTCTTGTTGACTTGCGCCAAGTTTGAAAAAGACAGGGGAAACGGATTTAGAAATGTCTTGAGACATACCAACCTTTCTGTGCTGTGAGCACACCAAATACCCAAGGCGAAATTGCCCGAGTTACTGGTTTGGAGATGCACCTGGCAGGAAAAGGGTTTGGTTCGGCTTTTTTGGAAACAACACATAACCAGCTCAGTGCTTTCGCAATTCCGCGAGGCCGAACTGGAGATTTCCACATGGAATATGAAAAAGTGTTGCGGGCAATGGTCGAGAAATGTGCCCAGGAAGGCGTCAAACTGGCTCAAGGACGGGCTTCGATGGGTATGTCGCTACCCCTAAACCTGTACTACCGCAAATGCAGCCTGCTTGAGCATGGCGAACTGAAGCTGTTTGATGAGATCAGCGGCATTGGCAGTGATTTCATTTTGGCCAGCAAAGATCCGCTGCGAACCGATGTGCCTTATGCGAACTACTTTTGCTGGGTTCGTGACCGCTCACTTCGCCTTGATGTCCTTTGCGATAACCTGTTATGCGCTGTCTGAAAGCTGAGATCCCTGATCTTGGCGTCACAACCGAGATCAATTTCATCGAAGGTGATGAGCGTTATGTTGTGAGTGTCGATGGTGAAGTCATTGGCGACTCTGAAAACCTCGAAACCGCGAAACGCATCCTGCGTGAATGGTTCGAGGAAGCAATTGCCTGAAAGGTTCGTCCTTTTTGTCTTTTCCGGCCTGATTCCCGGCTGACTACCGTAAACCCGAAGCCTTCTTTCAACGCAATTTGTGTTGTCAGGAGGCTTTTTCGTGGGCGTTTGGCTGAGTTTTCTAGCCAAAGACATTTCCAGCACAGGTTTGAACGATTTTGTTCAGCCATTTTTGGAGAATTTCTATGAAATCTGTAAATTGTCCGTACTGCGGCTCAAAAGCCGAATTGAAAGATGCGGTGGTAATTTATCGTCGCCTTGGTTTGGGTCAGGTGTACGTCTGTTCTGGCTACCCGGTTTGTGACTCGTATGTGGGTGTGCATGAGGGCACTACCAAGCCCAAAGGTTCACTTGCAAACAAGGAACTGCGCGAACTTCGGCAACGTGTTCATGCTGTTTTCGATCCGATTTGGAAAGAGGGCGGTTACGAGCGGTCAGAGCTTTACGAGGCTGCTGCCAAGACTTTGGGAATTCCTGAATTTCACGTTGGCGATCTTAGAGAAAGCGAGGCAAAACTGTTTCTAAGCCATGGTGATGACTTGGCGAAGAACATGATGGCCCTGGTTGATGCAAAGCGTCAGGAAGTTCTCAAGTCAAGCTCGGGCAACAACGTGGTGAATGTGCTTCGGTACTTGTTCGTGACTTCACAGACAGTGCCGGTCAAAGTGCTTTCATACTCGCGTTACCGTGGCCATGCTGACACATTCAAGTGTGCCAGTGCAGCCGGGTTTCTCAGGCGGTTCAAGGCCAAGCAAACCAATCGTGAATTCGTTGCGCTGACCCCCTTGGGCGAAGCTGCATTGAATCTGCGTTCGGCTGTTCAGTAGGAGGTTTTATGAAAATCAAAACTTCTGAATTGACAGACAAGACGCTTGATTGGGCTGCTGGTAAAGCTGCTGGGCCGGAGAGTATTGCAAGTGCCTATTTTGATGATGATGGCCTGCCAATTTATTTGGATGAGGCTGTGGATCAAACGTGGAGTCCTTCAACGAACTGGAATCAAGCTGGTCCGCTCATTGAGCAGTCAATTGTGAGCATCGATAAGCAGGATGATGGCGATTCTTGGGCCGCATTTGCATGGTGCAGTGATAGGGACTTGCAAAGATCCGTTGGGCCGACCCTGTTGGTTGCAGCGATGAGATGCCTGGTTGCTTCAAAGTTGGGTAGCTTGGTAGATGTGCCGGATGAGTTGTTGAATAGTGAGAAATCACAAGTCAATGACGAATCTGGTGGTTTGTCTTTGCCGGTGTTGTCAATCGCTGAGATGAAGTCTGCGCTTGAATCGCATGATTATTTTGTCGGCGTGCGTCATACGAGTGTTAAACCTGAGTTTGCAGGCAAATTCATGGTAAAAGACATGATTTACCCTTACGAGGACGGCTATGCGATTGTTGGGGACGACCTCGATGAGTTGGTCACTGAGGCATACAAGCATTTGATCAATGATGATGAGAATGATGCGTCGGGAGTGAAATCATGAGCCTGGCAACAGCACAAGTGACTGATCTTTGCCTTCCTGCAAGGTGGGCTTGTTTTTTGGTCAACGGTGACAAAGACGGCTATTCAGACGATGAGTTGGCAGCAATCGAGAACTGGCTTGAAAAACAGAGCTTGGGCCCGTGCTTGAAATTAAGTGACACGCCAAGTTTTCGTTGGACGAATGACAGTGATCTCCTTTTGGGTGGTGACTGTCTGGACTTCACTTTTGCGCTGAGAGACTGACATGGACCTCGAACAGATCGCGCTTAACTTCATGCGTAAAGCCGACAGGCGTTGTCGCATTGGATGGATCGACTGGTCAAGTGACAGTTGGGATTGGAAGGTGTGTCGAGCGAAAGCCTGGCGCATCATCTCAAGACGTAATGGCCGACGCATCTCGTATGCAGAAGCTCTTCACGGAAAAGCATAGACAGGTCCTTGGCCTGGTTTGTCAAACCCCTAAGCCATCTCATTCATTTGAGGTGGCTTTTTCATTTCCACGTTTCACACATTTCCAGCTCAGTGAGTGCAATTCCGCACCCACTTTTTTGGAGAAATCTATGTCAGATGAAATTTTGAATGTGCCCCAGGCCGCAACCTTGTACTGCACTGAAGGTAGCAGCGACAAGGTGTACCAGGCGTCACTTCGTGCAAGCGGTGATCTTTGGGTTGTCGAATTCGCCTATGGCAAACGAGGCGCAGCCCTGAAGACCGGTGCCAAGACGAATGCCCCGGTTGATTACAAGACTGCAAAGTCTGTTTTTGACAAGCTGATCAAGTCGAAGATGTCGGGCGGTTACGTTTCAGATCAAGGTGATGTCGCCTACACCCGTGCAGAAATAGGTATTCAGGAGAAGTCCGGTTATTTGCCCATGTTGCCGTTGGCGCTTGATGATGAATCAGCGTTGTCGCTCTTTATGCATGACGATACCTGGTATTTGCAACAGAAACTCGATGGGGAAAATCGAATGCTGATTATTCGCTCTGGATTGGTCAGGGGAATTAATCGGAAAGGCCAGTATGTCGATATTCCGCAGGATTGGGCTGATTACCTGTCTGTATTGCCAGATTGCGTTATTTGCGGTGAAGCTGTTGGCTCGGTGTTCCATGCGTTCGACATGATTGAACGGCACAAGCAAGATTTGAGTGGTTCTAGTTTCAAGGACAGATTTTCTATTCTCGAAAAATGGATTTCCATGAATTTCAAGTGGGAAGGCGGCACTGATGAGCAAAAAAGTTCAAATCGTGCCGAAACTGAAAAACGCTTTCGCATTGTTGCGGCTTTCACAACGACCGAATCAAAACGTAAAAAGTTTGACGAGATCAAAGAAGCTGGTGGAGAAGGTGTGGTTTTCAAAAACCAGTATTCAGATTTCCTGCCTGGAAAATCGATTGTGACTCGCAAATTTAAGTTTGTTGAATCTTCTACCTGCCTGGTGCTTGAGATCAACTCTCAACGCTCTGTGCAAGTCGGCTGTTTTGACGAATCTGGCGCGATGGTCAATTTAGGTAACGTGACAATTCCGGCGAATCACAGCATCCCTGCTGTCGATGATCTGGTTGAAGTCAGGTATCTTTATCGCTTTGAAGGTGGCATGCTGGAGCAACCTGTGTACCAAGGCCCTCGCACTGACCTCGAACGTGAGGACGCGGTGATCTCTCAAATCACTCGCATTAAACGCAAGTCAACTTCGGTTGTCTAAGCGATTTTTCACCCCTAAAGCCCAGCTCGCATTTGTTTGTGAGCCGGGCTTTTTTCATTGAGTTTTGAAATCAAAAATTGTTTTTTTCAGACAGACATCTCTAGTCAGTTCTCAGCAATTTCGCTGAAACGTAACTGAAGGAGATTGTTATGGCAACAGAAAGAGCTTACACAGTAACTATTCGCGCAGAAGTGATCAAAAAAATCACTGTCATTGCTTCAAATCCAAGTGAATCCGAAAAGATCGCTCACGGATTGTTTACCCTTGATGAGTGTGATTCCCACAGCATTATTCAAGAGACTTTCGGCCCTATTGTTCGGTGTAATGATCTACTGGCAACAAAACATCGTCGCAAACCTTGGGTAGTTGTGGATCATCCTGGCACCGATGATGAGAAATTTGTGAAAGAATTTTCTACGTTTGAGCTGGCTTTAAAGTGTAAGTCAAAAAGATTGAATAGTGACATTATGAAACGGTCACGTTCAAATCTTTTAACAACTGAATATTAAAAAGGTGGTGTGACATGACTGAATTGGTTACAGGCACTATTCTTTTTAATTGCAAGAACGCACGCAGTAACAAGGATTATATTCTTGAAGTTTATCGAATGGCTGGAGATGCTTTTGGCGGTAAACAAATGATGCGTTGTAAATTTGGTCCAGCCGGACGAGTTTCACAACAGAAAGAGTATGGCGATTTTTCAATTTTTGCAGCCGAAAAGCACTTGGCCACAAAAATTGCCAAAGGTTATGAGATTGTCACGGTGAATGACAAACCTTTTGCGTCAGGTAATTTATTTGATGCATTAACTATTGTTGCCAAGGGCAATGGATGGGAAGAAACAACGACTGCGCAGCCTCATCGTAAGATCAAGGCTGTCGATGTTGTCGTTACTTATGACCCTGGGCAAATTAGCCCATTGTGGTAAACGTGCAAACCCTGAACGACCTCAATTTTTGGGGTCGTTTTTCTTTGATTTATGATATGATCATTGCAACAAAGCGTTTTTAGGAAACACCATGAACAATAACGGCATGAAAGATTCGCAGACTCCTTCCACACCAGAGGCGGCGCAAGCAACTGATAAGAAAATCAAAAGGCCCTTTATACCGCTTGCCGCAAAAGATAACACGTTTTATATGAAAACAGGATCTGCTTTGGCAGGTGGCGTCATTGTGTCATTGCTGGTTGCAACCGGAGTGATGTGGTGGAACGACCGACAAGCAAAATTGAATGTGCCAAAACTGCCGCCTGTTGAGGCGATTATTCAACCCGTAAAAGCGCCTGATGTTGTTGCTGCTGAGCCTGCGATTGCGGCCTCTGAGTCGGTCCAGGCAAGCGCCCCGGCTGTGGCTGCGTCTGGCGCAGCGTCGGCTCCAGTTGTGGCTCAATCTGAAACCGGTGATAAGCTGACTTTAGAACCCATTGAACAAACTGTTGACCCCAAGTCCGGTTCAATTGAAGAGTTAAATAAGCGCGTTGATGCGATGCAAGTGCAATTTGAGGAAGTGAATAAAACGATTGCAGGTTTACAAAAGAGCGTAAACGCTCAAGCAATTCGCCTTCGTGCCGTGTCTGTAGCATCTCACGCCGGCACTGATTTGGGAACTGAAATGAAGGTTGTCCAAATCTCGCCTGAAAGCGTGGATGTTATGGTTGGCGTCAAAAAATATACGGTATCGGTCGGTAGTCAGCTACCTGGTGGTGCCAAATATCTTGGTTTTGACTTGCAAAAGTCTTTGATGCGTACAGACAGGGGCGAATTTCAGATCAACTGAGTTTTGCAATCATCGGCATATCCAAATAAGTGAAGGCAATTTCGCCTTGCTTTTTTGGAGATCAAAATGAGTGTTGTTGATTTCAAGCAGGTCAGGGAAAATTATGACCTGACAGCGTTTTTTGAAAATGAAATTGGTTCGTCTGGAGTGAAAGTGTCCGGCGAACTTCGCTACTCGATTTGTCCGTCTTGCGGCGCATCATCGAGTCAGTCGGGTAAAGTGAGTGTTCGCGGCTTACGCTGGCACTGCTTTTCATGCGATGACGGTGGCGACGTGATTGAAGCTGCTGCACGATTTTTCGGTAAATCGTTGAGTGAAGCGGCAGATTACTTGAGTGGACAAAGCTCTAAGTTAGGGGCTGTTGTCAAACAAAAGCCTATCGAGCCGATCAAGAAACGCAACATGGACGCTGTTCGTGAAGCGATTTCAAAAATCTTGGCACTTAACTTGCCAATGGATGACGGAGTTGCAGACTACCTTGAAAGCCGTTGCATACCGCGTGAACTGGTCCAAGAGGCCATACGGCGCAAAGTTGTAGTCACACTGCCGAGCAACCCTAATGAAGCTCTCAGGATGCTTCTTGATGGGCTTGGCCGTGATCTTTTGATGGAGTCTGGTATTTGGAAAGAGGGCTCAAAGGCTCCGGCCATCATTTATCGGCCACTGCTGTTTATCAGCAACGATGGATGTGGAATGGAGTTAAGACTGATCGGGGCCTCAAAAATTGGTGCGGCGAAAGCGATTCGTATTGGTGATCCCTCTCCAGTTGTTTGGAAAGGCAATGAGCACGTTATGATAACTGAAGGTTTTATTGATATGCTTTCTGCCGTTGTCCTTGGTACAGAGAGGACTATCTTTGCTATCCCTGGTGCCGGGAATTGGAAAGAGGGTGATCAGTGGATGCAAAGTCTATCATCCAAGCATGTGCTGATTGCGCTTGATAACGATGCTGGAAGCCGTTCGGCGAAGACAAAAATGGAACAATTTTTGTTATCAATTGACGCCAGGCCAAAAATTTACGAGCCGCCAGAGTGCTTGAAGGATTTGAACGATCAACTTAGATCGTTACATCAATAAACCCGGAACCCGCCATAGATCATCGATTTATGACGGGTTTTTTTTGTCAAGCCAGCGGGGTTGATCCAATCGTTAAAGGTGAATGCCCTGGCAGCATCTGCGGTACTTCCAAGCGTTTTGAATTTCCAGTGGATTGTTCACGCCTGGCCAGCTTGTCAGGTCAAGATGAAAAGCGTTTTTCATCTTTTGTTGAAGATGCTCAGCGAGTTCGGATTCGTTTTTAAAGCAACAGGCATCAATGTGAAGACAGCTGAAATCGGCAAGGGCGCGTTGTTGGAAGTCCCTGGCGAACTTAAAGTCTGTTGCTAATTTTTGAATAACAAGCAGATGCTCTGGCTCGCACGTTGTGACACGGAACGCGCAGTAGCTTTGGAGGTGGGTGGTTGACAAAAGAAGGCCCAAAAGGTCATGATCAACAAATTCGCAAACGATTTGATAGATGTGATCAGAGTGAAGTGTTGTGATCTCTTGACGCTCTTCTTGACTGTTTGAAGAAGATGCGTTTAGTGTGACAGAATCCATAAGTATCATATTTACCCCATTTTTAGGTGATGATTTATATCACATTTGTCACAAAAAATCAATTTTGCAACAAAGTTCATAAACGCCATTCTTGTAACAAAGTGCAATAATTCATCAATTTAACGGGGCATTGTTCTTCGTGAACTCAACAGAACGACCTCGCAATCAATATGAACAACAAAAATTCTGGAAACACCGATGATGTCAGTTCAGAAAAAAGATCAATCATGGGTTTTGCTGATGAACTCAACAAAGAGCTTGATAGACTGAATTTTCCTGAGTCTCCAAGGCGAACGGCGGCGCTGGCTGCAGCAACAGATCTTGATCGCACACTGATCTACCGGCTCCTGAAGTCCGGGGGTGGGGCATCTATCTCAACGCTTGCTGCTTTAAGATCCATTGGCGTGTCAATTGATTGGATCTTTGATTGCTTGCAGGGTAGGCCTGGACGCAAAGTCACACTGAAAATTGGAAGTTGTTTGATTGACGCCAACATTCAAACAACAAGTGCAGAACGAACATCGGTATTTTTGGGCGAGTCTTCGCCAGGCGTTTACGAGCTTCGTATGATAGGCATCGGTGAATCGCCGCCTCCAGAAGCCTTGATGGTCTATTCCCTCAATTTTGAAAACAAAAAAACCATCGCCGTTGTTGATGATGACGAAGACGCACTGACCCTACTAAGAGATCAGCTTAAGGAGAAGTTCAAAGTGGCATCTTTCCCCGCAGCGAAATCACTACTGGAGTCAACGATCAAGCTGAACGAATTTGATCTGTTTCTGGTTGATTGGCGTTTGCCTGATATTGACGGAGAGGAATTTGTGAAACTAATCAGGTCCCAAACAAAGGCGCCGATTTTCATTTTGACAGGGGACACAAGTGCCAGCGAATCAATCGCAAGAACACTTGATTTACCAAGCGTTCATCATGTTGCTAAACCTGCAAGTATCCCGATTTTGGTTAAGAGGTTAATTCAGTCGCTTTAGTGAAATCTTTGCTCTAAATAGAGTTGTTTTCCAAATTTGATTTATCTATGACAGCTAATAACTCGTCGAGACTTACTGGCTTATACAATATAGCGTCAAACCTGAATTCGCTTTGATCTAAATTCAATGTGTGAGCCGTCATCGCAGTTATAAATAAATCTGGACGTATTTTCCTGGCATTTTTTGCTAATGAAAAGCCATCCATTTCTTTCATTTCAATGTCGGTTATTAAAATTTTAACATGGTGATTTGACATTGAAAGTAACGCAATACCAGGATCAGTTGTGGCTAGAACGCGAAAGCCTGCATCAAGGAGCACGGCTTCTAGAGAATCAATGATATTCTTGTCATCATCAACAAGGATGATCTCAACATTTACTGATTGCTGCCGTTTTGCGCCAGACTGTACGATAGTTTGAGTTTCATTAGAAATTAAAGACGTTTCTCTTTTGTTTTTTGTGTTAACTGGAATAGCGAGTTGAAATATGCTTCCTTCGTTTAACTTTGATTGAATAAGATATACATTGCCATGCATTCCGTTCATAATGTGTCTTACGATTGAAAGCCCAAGTCCTTTTCCCTGTTTTTGACCGACGTGTGTGGCTCTCTCGAAAGGATCAAATATCCGTTCTTGATCTTGAGGGTTGATGCCTTGCCCTGTGTCTGCAACTTGAATTAGAAGAAGCCTATTCTTTTCTTTGTATAATCCTGGTGCTAGTTTTACATCTATTGAAATAATTCCTTTAGATGTGTATCTAAAAGCGTTATCTAGCAAATTTGTAATGCATTGAGCCAGACGTTTTTCGTCAATTTCAATAAACATAGAATCAACATTTATGCTTGATTTTATGTTTAATAATTCGCTGTGATTGTTTTTTAGTTTGTATGTTTGAATATAAAATGAAAACCATTTTTCCAAATCAATGTATGAATTAACAAGCGAAAGTTCTTCTCTTCTGACAACCAAAAGCATATCATCTATTAATGAAGATAAATTGTCTATTGTTTTATTTATCATTAAAAAATAGCGTTCCTTGTCTTGTGAGCTAATGTTTTTCGTTAGCATGTGATTTGCGCTTTTAAGTATCTGCAATGGACTTCTTAAATCGTGTCCAATAGATGCAACGAGCCATTCAAATCTGTTAAATCTTCTTTGTTGACTACGCCAATATGCGATAAGTGTGATTGAAAATAAATAGATCGCAACAACGCACATTAAAAATAGAGTAACTATTCTATATTTAATAAGATCAATTACATCCTGAAAAGACTTGACGGCGTTTGCGATCTGATCACGAGTATTAAACTCAATAGTGATTGCATCTGATTTTAACAAAAGCAAAGAATCAATTGAGTCTTGTGCGCTTTGATTTACCAAATCGATACCAATTTTATTTTTCTCAAAAAGAATTACATTATCTAAAAATTTCCTGGTGTTTAACTTTGCTTCAGGATATGATTTTATGTGCTGAAGCGAATCCGAAAGCTTCGTATCTTTTGAAAATGATTCAAACATTCCCGATACAACTAATATTTGATTGAATAAATCATAGTCGTAGATTTGCTTATTTTTGTACTGGAAACAGGCGATCTGAAGTTTTTGTATCGCAAATGCAAAATCGTAAATGTCTAAAGCCCGGCTATTCAAACGACTTTCAAGCCAATAATTTGTTGATGATTTTTGCCCAAGAGAATTTGAATAATTTGTCCAAACGCTGAAAAGTTGTATTCCAAGCAAAATTAATATGACAATCATCGTTACAACTGAGATGATGGCCATTGTCAAACGAGCTAAAATTGGTCGTCTGACTTTGATCGAATGATGTGGCTTGCTTTGATTCACGGAACAAATTATTTGATTATTATCTAACTTCTATTTTCACCAAATTCCATACCATCTTTGCTGATGTCGCCACATCATTTAACTCGGACTTGTATTTGTCTATTGGATAAATGATCCAGTAGGGTCCTTTTGTTTGAATGGTCATTGGTTTGTTATTCATGTTGAACGCAACAATAACTTCATATTTTTTAGTGTCTGAAATTGGCGCTCTCGATTTATAACCGTCCAATCCAGTGAATATCAATTCCGTGCTGTCTTTATTAATTTTTACAAATTCAAGTATTGAACTTAATAAAGGGCCGCTAAATGATGTGTTAGGGCTGTAATCTGTTGTTGCATTTACGGTGACAACTCCCAATTTTTTCAGCTCATTTCTTGAAAAAATGTATGATTTTTTATCTTTGGTATTGGTTTTCTCAATCTTTCCTGTTAGTTGTAAAGGCGATGAATTGAACGATTGCTGAGAAAATACTTGTTGAGGTGCAAGTAAGGCTATTGAGGTAAAGACGGAAAGAATGATATTTTCGAGCATAGAATTCAACTCCAATTTAGGTTTTGCGGACGCTTCATCTTATTTTATTTGAAACGTTTTGGCAACTTTATATACAAGCCAAAGGTGTGAATATTTATGAACGATGCAATCATCATTGGAGCTGGTCCAGCAGGATGCACAGCAGCTTTGTGGCTAAAGCAACTCGGGTTCAACCCTGTGGTCATCGATCGACAAACCACTTGCGGCGGTTTACAGCTTTCAAATCCGTATTCAAATTCCTGGATCACAACATCTCCAAACACAACAGGAGCTGAGGTGGCTGAAGCTATTCACGCGAGCATGATCGAACACAACATTCGTATGCATTTGGGGGTGTCAGCGTTGAATGCAAAACTCGAACGGTCCATCGTTTCTGTTCGACTAAGCGACGGCCGGTTGGTGTCCGGTAAATTCTTGATACTTGCTGGCGGCGTTACACCGAAAACAGGCGGTTACGCAAGTCGCATTGGTATGCTAATTGGGCCTGGTCCGACCCTCGCAAAAACAAAATTCGTAGGTGAAAAGGTGGCAATTTTAGGCGGAGGGGACAGTGCGATGGAGACGTACACAATGGTGAAAAAGTGGGGTGCAGCAGAGGTGCGAATTTTTGCCAGATCTATCAAAGCTCGTTCTGAAATGGTGGCATCTGTCTCGCCTGATGATGTGGTTCTCGGCGACTGCAAGGTAGATGCAGACTCGAATTTGGTGAATGGGGAGCGATTTGGACAAATCCTTGTGCTTTACGGTTACGAAGCCAGTGCCGCCTCGTTGTTGGGGCTGGAGTTGGCCATGAAGCCTGATGGTTTTGTAATGACAGACGAAGATTGCATGACCAGCAAGGACGGTGTTTATGCGATTGGCGAATTGGCAAGACGAGGACATCCGTGTTGCTTAACATCAATGGCAGACGGCGTTACGGTGGCAAAAGCGATTCAACGCAAGATCGAGAGCACGGCAATTACACGTTTTGCTGGAATGACCAAACGCGCATTGGGACTTGGGGCCGCAATACTGAAATGATCTCAAAAAACAAAATCGCTCTTGTCACTGGTGGAGCAAGCCGCATAGGGCGTGAGATTTGCCTTGCGTTGTCTGCCATGCACTACGACGTGTTAATTCACTTCCGGCAAAGTTCTGAGCAGGCAGAAAAAACAAGACTTGAATGTTTGGCAGCGGGTGCATCACAAGCAAAAACAATTTCATGTGACTTTGACTTGATCGGTGAGCGAGCCAAATTCATAGGCGAAGCAATTGGTGTTTTTGGGCGCATTGACTTGCTTGTGAACAATGCATCGATGTTTGAGTACGACGATGCAAAAACATTCACAGAGGCAAAATTCCACGAACACCTTCAGTCAAATTACCTGGCACCGCTTGAATTCACAATGGAACTGTTTCGATTGCTCAACGGATTGAAAAAGGAGAGGGCACATGTCGTGACGGTGCTGGATCAAAAGGTGTTCAATCTGAATACCGATTACATGACCTACACCTTGAGCAAGCTCGCAGGTCATTCAAGCATCCGTTATCTGGCTCAATGTTGTGCGCCTACCTTGCGTGTGAATGCTGTGGCGCCTGGAATTACCCTAGCCAGCTCTGACATGAGCGAAAACATTTTTGAGAAAGCACACAAGTACGCGGCCCTTGATTCGTCAAGCACCCCGCAGGACATAGCCGCGGCGATCATCATGTTGGATTCAGCACCGGCGATCACCGGCCAAACAATCGCAGTGGATGGTGGTCAACATCTTTTACCCCGTGCCCGAGATGTGGCATTTGAGGAATGAAAATGGAAAAGTGGATTCGACTGGATGGGTTTCGCCTCAATGTTTCAATTGGTATCCACGATTTTGAACGTATCGGCCCCCAGCCGTACAGGTTGGATATTGCTTTACAGCTCACCAACGGCTACAGGACAACGAGGGATGAGATTACAGAGACTGTTGACTACGACAAACTGAGAAACAACGTCAAGGTCCACCTGGCATCAAAGCATTTCAACTTGCAGGAAACATTGGTGCAAGACGTGATTGGAATCTGCTTTTCACTGGACTCGCGCATCATCAAGGTTGAAATCAAAACAGCAAAAACATCGGTCTATCCCGACTGCGATGCGGTCGGACTTCACTACGCGATTGGCCGGGCCGAGTGGTCCTGCGAAAGTCAATAGCCAACGCAATCCGGCTCAACCCGGTAATTACTTCAACCGCGAAGGCCTTGGCAGCAACGGCGGTATTTCCATGCGTTTTCGATCTCAATCGAGGCTTGAATGAAGTCGTCTGACTCAGCGGAATCATCAAAAATGTCTTTGAGCTTGATGTCAAGGTGTTTGGCCAGCTCGTAATGAGATCCGAAACGGATGTCAGGGATGTGTAGTGAGTTGAATTTGCGGATTGCCTCATGCTGAAATTCAGTTGCGGCAGCGAGTGATGCTGCGAGGGCGCGAAGTGAATCGGCATGCTCGTTGTCGTTGACAGATGCGGCCTTGATCCTGCAATAACGCTGCAAATGTGTGGTTGACAGGAGCAGGCCCAAAAGGTCGTGCTCTAGCAAATCGTCAACGACGTTGTAGATGAATTCGGTGGCGACTATGGCGTGAGAAGGGCTGTGCATGTAAATTCTCCGAGTAATCTAGGTTGATGATTGACTTTCCGTGTTCCAAGCATCTCCAGTTCAGTACCTTGCAATTCCGCAGGACTATTTTTGGAGACTCAAATGAGAAATTTGCTAATCTTGGCCAAATGGCTGGCTGGTCGCGCAAACGTGGATGTCAAGCTGTTTAACGGCAGCACGGCAATGATCCACTTGGACGAAAAGACCAAAAGACGTGTGATTCAAATCCCGCGTTCATGGAACTACAGCATTGACCCGGAAGCGGCTGAGTTGCTTGAAGGAGTTATAGATCACGAGGCACTCGGTCACGGTCGCTACACGAATCTGGATGCCAAGTTAAAAGCTGAAGAGAGTGGGGTGATTAAATGGACCAGGCTCAACAGCAGCATCCACAACATCCTTGAAGATGTGTACATCGAGAACCAGGCGATCAAAACTTACGTTGGAGTCAAGAAAAACTTGGCAAGAACTGTTGAGATCCTTGTTGGGCGTGAATTTTTCGGAACGCCTGAGAAATTTCTGGATGCTGAGCCGACTGAGTTGCTTGTCGGTGGCTTGTTGAATGTTCTAAGAGGAACGATGATTCCTGGCCAAAAAGAAATTTTGGCAGAGAACGTCAACGCACTAGAAGAGCTGCTGCCCACTGTGCTGGGAAATGTGTGGATTGATATTTTGTCAATCGCACGAGAGGTTGAAAACTCACGCTCGACCGAAGATAACATCCAATTAACTGTGCGTATTATGACAGTTTTGGATGCTCTTGCAAAAAAGCAGACTCAGAAAGAAAAACAAAATTCTGATCATTGCGAAAAGCCCGAAAAAGGTGAATCGGATGAAACGAATGATGAGAGCAAGGCTGAACAAGCTGAGCCCAAGAAATCCGATGGCCAGCCTGAAGCCGAATCCGAAGATGGCGGCGATGGTGAATCTACTGCTCAGGAAGATGGCTCACAGAAAGATTCAAAAGATCAAGGTGAGTCTGATGCCAACGGTGAGTCTGATGCCAACGGTGATTCCAATGACTCTTCCTGCGAAGGTGAAAAAGGGAATCCGTGTGAGCCCTCTGATGATGCAATCGCTGCAGCCAGGCATATTCTTGATGACCAAAATGCAGAGATGGTAAGAACTGAATTGTCCGAAATCATTTCAAAAGTGATGGAAGAAATTGCAAGTTCTGCTGGTTCGGTAGAGCTTTCTGAATCGAGTCTTCATAACGATATTTCAGAGGGGGCCAAACGTATTGCTTCTAAAGTCAAAAAGATCAGCGATGATTTGCAAGACGCACTTGAGACTCAAACAAAGTGCGAAAAGCGAAACAAGCTCAGTGGGAGGCGTTTGAATAATCGAATACTTAGTCGTGTTCGAACGGGTAACAGTCGAGTATTCAGCTCCAAATCTGAAGCTCTTGGTGTATCGACCGCTGTCAGTGTCTTGTTTGACATCTCTGGATCCATGAAAGACGTTTTGGGAGACATGGTGCCTCGTGATGATGCTGCAATGGGTCTTGCACTTGGGTTGGGCGACGTTCTTGATGAGTACAGCGTACCTTTTGAAGTCAATGCGTACAGTGACCGATTCGTAGAACTCAAAGGGTTCAATGATGATTGGTCGGAATTTCGCAGATCGAACAAAGGTCCGTCAACATTCGGGGGAACCTACACCGGTGCAGCAATGCAGCGTGCCCTGGAACGGTTGGTTTGTCGTCCAGAGGATCGGCGTTTGATTGTTGTTGTCACAGACGGTGATACCGGCGACAGTGAAATTCTGTTTTCCTGTTACGCAGAAGCTCAAGCAATGGGCATCGAAGTAGCTAGCGTGATGATTGGACCAAAAATCCCTTCTATTGAGGCCTTGGCACAGAGGTTTGGCTTTCATGCCAAACATTGCAACAAGAGTGATGGTCTAGGTAAATTCGCTGTGGAGCGTATCCTGGAAGCCATATAAAACCCCAAAGCCCTGATGCTCGCTTATGCGACTCAGGGCTTTTTTTTGTCGCGGCATATCCAGTGTAGTTCTCGCAATTCCGCGAAACATAACTGAAGAGGGTCTATTATGAAGAATATATCTGATCTGAGTAATTCAGATTTGTTGACGATGATATGTGGTCAAACTGGTAAGATTTTGGCAAAAAAATCATTGCAAGAAATTTTTGGATTAAAAGCTTCGGCGCAATCTGAAATGCGATTAAACGAAGAAATGACTGAGTATTTGGTTCATCCTCAGTTGGCCGCTGCAAAAGAGCTTTACCTGAGAGCTATGAATGAATCAATCGTCGAGAAAGTGTGTATGACAGACCCAACGATGATTAAGCAATATCTCAGAGGTAGGCTTGCTCACTTGGAAAATGAAGTTTTTGTTTGCCTTTATTTTGATGCGAAAATGAGTTTAATTAAAGAGGAAACAATGGGTATTGGTACTGTTACTCAATGTTCAGTTTACCCAAGAGAAATTGTCAAAATGTCGCTTTTGTTAAATGCTTCGAATGTTATTTTTTGTCATAATCATCCAAGCGGCGATACTAATCCATCAAGAGCTGACGAAAGATTAACGGTTTGTTTAAAGGATGCATTGGGATTGATAGATGTTAGAGTTTTGGATCATATTATTGTTTCTGGAATATCTGCCACTTCAATGGCTGAAAGAGGATTGCTTTAACAATTTATTAACTTTACTTTTTGGAGATTGACATGAGTGAAATTATTGAAACTTACACTGGATATATTATCGATGAAGGTGTGCGGGTTCAGGTTGACTTTGAAGTTCGGAAGAATTCCACAAAAGAGCAGAAAGATGCTGCATTTTTGGATAACTTGGCGCAAATAATTCATTTGAATTACTTTGCGATTGGAGAATGCGAAAGGGGGGTCGTTTGTGGCTAAGCTTCATTTCCGTTACGCTTCTATGAATGCTGGCAAATCAACGCAGCTTTTGCAGGTGGCGCACAACTACGAAGAAGGTGGGCATCAAATTCGCCTGTTTACAGCGAAGATCGATGACCGTGTTCGACCTGGTGTGATTGCATCAAGACTTGGTGTTGCAAAGGACGCCGAGGTTTTCGACTCAACGACCGTGTTTCCTGATTTGATTAAACACAAGGCAGATTTGGCTTGCGTTTTAATCGATGAGGCGCAGTTTTTGACACCAAAGCAAGTCCAGCAGCTTCATTTCATGGTTCATGATCTCAATTTACCGATCATGTGCTTCGGATTGAGAACGGACTTTAAAGGTGAGCCATTTCCTGGCTCCACGTTTCTTCTGTCATTGGCAGAGGATGTTTCTGAGTTAAAAGCAATTTGTGCGTGCGGTCATAAAAGCACGATGCAAATCAGGCTTGACGATGAAGGTGTTCGGGTTTGTGAAGGCGAATCCGTTTTGATTGGGGGAAACAACCTATACCGTCAGGTTTGCGGGCACTGTTTCTACTTTACTTAACCCTCAAACCCAGCCACGTTCGCGTGCCTGGGTTTTTTACTTTGCTCGTTGACTTTATGAACAGTCGGCATCTCCAGTGCAGTGCTTCAGCAATTTCGCTGACACTTTTTTTGGAGAAAACCATGAAGCTCTCTGTTTCCTTGACTCTTTTTGCTGCCGTGTCAGGTATTTTGTTGGCTGATTACTTGATGGTTAGTAATATTGAAAACGAGATTAAAGCAACTTGCCAGACTCGTGTGGCGTATGACCGATCTGGTGATATGGTTTGTTTGGACATCCCCGGTGAAAAAACTCGGCTTGTGTCGAAATGAAGCATTTATCAGAAACAGGCTACTACGCGGGGCGCAGACTTTGCCTCTCGACCGAAGGTGATTCTGTTCACGCCATGTATGCGCCATTGCATCGTGATGAGTTCAGAAAAACTGTTTGTCCTGTGTGTCTCGGGTTGTGGGCTATGTACGCCTACGACGACACTGATGACATGCCTGATTGGGTTGCTTCAATCAGGTCTTCAAGTGGCTCTGACAAGCCAAATGGTTCCGAATCTTAACGATTCAATGATCCATCCCTAAAGCCCAGCGCATTTTGCCTGGGCTTTTTTTTGGTGAGCACATTACCAATCCAGGCACAGCAATTCTGCTGACCATAACTGGAGTTTTTTATGAATCAATATGCAACAAAGGATTTTGAGTTCTATCCAACACCACTCTCGCTTGCGAGAAAAATGTGGGACAAGTTTCAAGACAAGGATTTCACGCGTGTCTTGGAGCCTTCAGCGGGGACGGGAAATTTGATCGAGGCAAAGCCTGGCTTTCGCCATGATTACAGAGATGTGCATTTTGACGTTTGTGAAATCGACATGAGCATGCATCCTGTCTTGAAAGAGATCAAGGGTGTCAATGTGGTTGGTTTGGATTTTATGGACCTATCCGATGCATCAGCGTACTCCCACATTCTGATGAATCCACCTTTTTCGGTTGGCGTGAAACACGTTCTTAAAGCTTGGGAGATTGCCTTTGATTGCGAGATAGTGGCCCTTCTCAATGCTCAGTCAATTAAGAACCCATCGACGAAAGAAGGTAAATTCTTGTGCAACCTAATCGACCAACATGGAAGCGTTGAGTTTATTCAGGATGCGTTTTTGGGCAGCGATGTTCAGCGCGAAACCGCGGTGGAAGTTGCATTGATCTACCTGAAAAAGTCATTAGGGTTGGATGATGGTTTTGCACAAGACTTGATCTCAAACCTTGAAAGCGAAGATGCAAGCCACAAAGCCGAATCGATGGCACGAGACTACAAAGAATTACGTGATTTGGCAATCCCAACCACCGAGATAGAAAATTCTGTGAGGTGCTTCAACATGGCCGTAAATGCCATGCGAGATTCCGTGATGGCTGAAGCTAAAGCAACGTATTTCGAGGTTCGCATTGGTCAAACCATGGCAAATCGTATGGCTCAGAAAGGCGAAAATCGAAGAGACACATCGGCTAAATGGGTGGCAAGTGAAATTGGAACCCGTTACGACAAGTTGAAGGATCGGGCCTGGAGTAGCTTGCTGTCATCAGCAAAGTTCACATCGAAGCTGTCGAGCAAAGCAGAGAGGCGGTTTAATTCGGAATTTTCGTCAATCAAAAAGTTGTCGTTCACGGTTTCAAATGCTTATGGTTTCTTTCGAGGTATTCTTGACAACCAGTGGGAGATCCAGCTTGAAATGTCCTGTGACATTTTTGACGAAATCACGCGCTATTCGAGCGACAATATTAGTTTCTTCAAAGGTTGGTCCAGTAACTCACGGCATAAGACCTGTGGACATCGGCTGAAGTCAACGCGGTTCATTCTGCCTGGCAACTCGGCTTACTTTAGCGGGTCGATTTCCTACGAAGCAAATCGGAGATTACAAGACTTTGATAAAGTGTTTGCTCTCCTTGACGGCAAGGATCGTCCTGACTACGGTTTGGCTGACTTGTTCCGAGAGCGTGCAGATGACTTGAAGGCCGGTATGCGTCTTGACACCTCGTACTTCTCAGTACGATGGTATGCCAAGCAAGCAGGAACGATTCACTTTTTCCCAAAAAATCAGGCTGTCATGGATCGGCTTAACAAGCTGGTTGGTGAGCACCGTAAATGGTTGCCACCGGCAGGAGAGAAGGTGTCGGGAAGCTTCTGGAAACAGTATGAATTGGCTGAGAAGTTCGACAAGGAAGTAAAGCGGAGATTCGTTGAAGCCACTCGTAAGGGCCGATACTCGTACCGTGATCCGTTGTGCTCGATCATGCATGATCGAGATGAATCAGAAAGTGACCATCAAATCCTAGACGGTGTTCTGACGGAAGTGCTTGAAAAGAATGGCATTTCTGTGGATTTCACTCTGACGCATGAAAGTGCTGATGAGCCTCAATTGTTGCTGCTCGCAGCGTAATCGTCACCCCCCGAAAGGCTCAACCATTGTGTTGAGCCTTTTTTTGCTTTTTCCAAAGTGCGGCATATCCAGTGTAGGTCTGTTGGCAATTTCGCCCGCCTTAACTTGGAGTTCTGACATGCATTCATCACTCGTCTTCACCGTTTTTGCAATCATTTATTTGGTTATTGCTTTTTCAATGGTGCCTGTACCTTTGGCTTCTGCGTTTTACGCAATCTGGTTTGGGTTTGCGATGATCAAAGCAATTCACGTGCGGATTTCAACGTCCAGCGGTTTTGCAGTGAAAGCCAAATAATTCTGTTTGGCTCGTTTTTCGGGTGTTCTCACCTATCAATTGTGTTGGCAATTTTGCTGACACTTACCTGGAGCTTTTATGAAGCAATCTGAAAGTATCGCCAATCTGTCTAAAGCGCTTGTTGCTGCACAAAAACTTATTCAGGCTGGCGTTGTCAAAAACGCTCAAAACGACACCTTCTCCAGCAGTTATGCTGATTTGGGTGCTGTTATTTGCGCCGTCAAAGTGGCTTTGAACGATTCTGGTATTGTTGTTGTTCAGTCGCCTACCGCCTCAAGTACAAACGGCTTTGTTCATCTCACGACCCGGCTCATTCATTTGAGCGGTGAATGGATCGAAGATACCGCTACAGCCCCGATGCCTCAACTTGATCCGCAAGGATTTGGTTCGGCAATTTCGTATCTGCGACGGTATTCTCTGGCAGCAATGCTCGGGCTGTACCAAGCTGACGATGATGGTGAAAGCGCTTCCGCTGAAGGCATTCGTATCAGCAATGAACGAGGCTCAAAGCAGAAACCTTCAGAAACGAAAGATGAAGTTCCCACTGCCATTAAAAAACGAATGGACAAGTGGCTTGACATCATCAAGACCGCCGACGCTGATCAGCTCGAAAGAGCTAAAGCGAACGCGCAAAATAGTTTTCAAGGGTCATTCCTTGACAACATTCTGAGTGCAGTTGAAACACGCGAGCAAGAGCTTGCAAGTTTGACCGCTTAATTACTACCCCCTAAAAGCCAACTCTCTGAGTTGGCTTTTTTCATGGGTGTATGTTTTTCAAGTCTCGTGATCGCTGACTCCTTTTTTGATCAATAAGACTGAAGAACAGCCTCCATGAGAAACATCATTTTTCGATCAGTTGCCAGTGGGGAGTCTTTGATCTGAAGTGTGAAAACATTTCCCTCTCTGGAAATGCGCCCGAACATAGCGTTGTTCAAGTAATCAACTGGACAGTTGGTTGTTTTTGTGATCATCGTCCACATTGCTTCCGAGCCATCAGCGATGCTTTTTCCTGTGATTTGGCATCCGTTTTCGGCTTTAAAAATGTACTCGCCAATTTGATTGACGCGACCTCTGATTTGACCGGTCCACTTGTAGTTGTACTTTATGTTCTCTGGGTCGTAACTGGTGCTTGTAATGATGGCATTATTGCTGTACCAGTTGCCTACAACGTATCGAAATGGATCTGGCCTGTGATTGGGTTGCTGCGGAGGCTGCTTGTTTGAGCCTATTGCCTCGGTTACAAGGTCCCTGAAGGCTTTGGTGAAGTCGGCAATAAATTCAAACTGTGCGTATGCACTTGGAGAAGCCAGAACGCTGATTGAGGCAGCGATTAAGAGTTTTTTCTTAAATTGCTTCATGGTGTCTTCAATAGTTGTGCTGCTGCAGCCATTTGTCCTTGAGTGCTGTTTTTGGCACCACAGGAATTTGAGAAGACTCACTCATCATCATTGCATCTTCGTCAATTTCAGGTCCTAGATCGACAGTAGGCAAAGGAAGAGGTTGTTTTTTTTGAACAGGCGTGACCGAAGGGGACGCATCAAAAGAGTGCTGGCTTTTGGGGGTGGGGTGAATGGATTGTGATGGAACGTGTGTGGTAGTTGGTGGTTTTTCTGGTGGCGTGTGAACAATGTTTGAGTTTGCGAGTTGATGAATTCGAGAGATCAAATCAGTTCGGTTCATCTGACTCAGAACTTCTGTCGCGTCGGGCTTTTGGCGATTTTTGCTGGTCAATGTTGCGGCAGTGATGTAAACGTCAGTTTGGAATTTTGAGTCGTTGGTCGGCAATTGGTTGTTCGAGACAAATTCTTTTAACGCCTTGCCGATGATTTCACTTAAATGATCACCACAAACAAACATCAGTGTATGAAGATCGGCGTCTTCAATGTAGTTGGATCTGAAGGTGTGCCGCAAAACCATGTCCCAAGATTTCACATTAGGTTTGCGACCACGTTTTGTACCGATATTCATCTTATTGGAGGGTCAGCAGACCAAAACGGGAGTAGCCTTCAGCCACAGCGAAGCGCGGGTTTGTTGGAATCAGGGCGTTCGGGTAATTGGCGCGAATGTCTGAACCGACCATGTAAGCACCGCCACCGGCGACGATCAAACCGTCCATGCGCTGAGCTTTCTCGCCAAATCGACTTGCCACTTCTTCCTGAATGTAGGAAGAGAAGGTTTGAATCGCGGGATCGACCATGTGCCCGACATCAATTTCTTTGCCGTAGCTTTTGATCTTGCGAGTTTTGATTGCGCTGGTAATGGTGTCCGTGTCACTTAAATAACCAGCAGCCTTGAAAGAAGCTGCGAGTTGGTCATAGACCATGTGCGCCCCGCTTGCGGAACTTGCTGCACCATCTACTTCCTGGCCACGATCATGAAAAGTGAAGTCAGTGGTGTAGTGACCGATTTCGATAACGCCCCATGACTCGTTTTCACCAGCACGCCCGGTTTCAGATCCGTAAGCGTCAAAGGCAACGCAAAGCAGGGGAGCGCGTGACTGCGATTCGATAAAAACTTGAAGTTGTTGATCCGGTGAAATTAGACGACCAATAAGAGCTTGAGCGCGTTTGCGAAGCGGTTCGCGTTGTTGCAAGTAGTAGCTTGCCGGAAGTCCCAAGACAAGAGAGATGTTGTCTGTGTCAGCCAAAGTGTTTTGCTCAAGGATGCGTTGTGCGCGATTCCAGGCACCAACGAGAAGTGCATCATGCTGATCTGTTTCGATCCAATTGCGACTTTGACCTGAAAAATTGTCGGCTTGTCCTTGAAGTTGCGCTGTCACACCAATAAAAAATTTTTTGCCATTGACTTCCACGGTGTCATGCAGAGCCTTTCGTGCTGTTTCTTCGTTGGCTATTTTTGTCCAGTTGCGAACTACTGTTGGGAAAATGGTTGTAGCACCGACGAGAGCAATTTTGTTTGCGGATTTGACGGAAACTTTGACGCTGGAGTGGCCGAGGTCGATGCCGATGGATACGGGAGTTTTTTTCATTGCGAGCGATTCCTAAAAAGTTGGTGTTGCGAAGTATATACCAGTTTTCAAACATATGATGAATTTGCGCAAATTATCTTTTGCGCAAATTAATTGCCATTTGCGCAAATTCAATCTCAGTCGCCAGATCAGATTGATGACGAAGTTGGCGAACGTGGCCAAAAAACGCAGGCCAAAAAACCGGGGATGGTAAAAAAACAGGGGGATCGAAAAAGAGGCTGTTAGAGCCATTTTGAGCCCTGACAGCTACGTCGATACCAAGTTGAAAAATCAGAGCCCTGGGGGGGTGTTTTGGCTTGATTTTGGGGTGATTTTGAACCGGGTTTTGGAAAAACGAAACTGACACCAGCGACCCGGTGAAAAAAATGTCTTGAACCTTTATGGGATGCGTGTGGCGAAAAAGTGGTGGGTAAAAGTTGCGTGATTTAGGGTAAATGTACCCCATCAAAGCAGGTCTGAATGTCATCCGAACTGCTGATTTTCTTGGCGGTTGCAAGATGTTTGCCACAAAGGACACCGCTCGCCTACCTCTCTCCCACAAAAAAAATGTCCGTTCGGCTCGCTCGATTGCACTTCTTTCCTTATCCAGATGCGCCGTCCGATCAAAATGAAGCGCAGAGTTCCCATTTATTTTGTGCAGTTCACTCACAAGTCCGCACAGGAATTTTCGTAAGCTACTTGAAAGTTTGCACAAGGAATGTGCTCGATTGCACAAATGCAAGCGCAGACAGACGCAAGCACAAATGTTTTTTTGCGCGTACAAGAAGCCAGGATGTTCCTGTTTTCTGAATCGCCTTGCCGTGAACAGTTGGGGGAACGCGAGCCTAGCCACCACAATTTAAAAGACACCGGCTCGCTTGCTTGCATCAGCTTACACAACAGTACACATCGATCTGACAAATTTGCAGATGCTCTGGACGACTGCACTTCGTTGAAGCGTTTCAAACAAAAAGGGATTGCATCAAACACAAGAGGTGAGCACAAAGACGCTTGCACAAATCACACGATGCAACAGCAGCAATGCTCGCGCCAATGCGTTCGAAGTTTGCACAACATCAGCCAAAATCTTGCACAACGAAAACGCAATGTCACGCCCATTGCAAACGATGCTTGCACAAACATTCAAGAAGATCGCACGGTTGCTTGCACAAAAAATCCTAAGCTTGCATTTGTTTGCATCAACATTGAGGACGATTGCACAAAGGAGTAACCCGTTATGTAACACACACGCGCTTGAGATTGCACAACAGTTTGAGAAGCAGACAAGAAGATTGCACACCGGCTTGTATGTGAAACCGTTTGAGCTGCTTATCTTCAAAAACTTTACAGCTCCAACTCGCGCAGACTTTCGCCTCAAAGTTGAAAGCACAAACAACGAACGCCTGGAAAGATTGCACTGTGATGTTGGCTTTATAAAGACAACGATTGAAAATGCCGCCAATCAAATCTCGCACAAAGAAGTCAAGACAAACCAATTGAAGATCGCATCGGACAAGGCTTGCACATCGGCTTACTTCTTGAACCGTCATTCGGCATCCCGCTGGCCTGAAGCCAGGCCAACGCATTCCAAGTTTGCTTCGTACCTCGCGCACATGGAATTGCTGCGGGCAGCCCACTTCCTTGATGGCACACGCCTTTTCAATCATTCGCTATCGATGAACGTCAACTAAATCTGTGCGTCCTTACTGCATGGGTTTATCGAAACGTCAACTCGCCGTGTGCGGCCTTACTGCATGCACTTGTGAAGTCTGGTGGCGCAGTGGTGCAAATGCAGAACATCCAAAACCGAAGGCAGTGTCTCTTTTCTTTTGGGCGATCGCCAACCTCGCTTGCAACGCTCCACAGTCCGGTCGGCGATCGCCGAGGCCTGCCGATGAGATGGCCGCTTCGCTCCGGCCTTTGACTCCCGTCTTCTTTCCTGCCCGGTGGGTATTCATTCGCCTGCTTGCGTTGACGTGGTGCAAAATTGCTTGCAGATACATCCGGCCTGCATGACTTCAGACAAACGCAGATCAGACAACGGCTACTTTGGCGCTCCGGCGTTCAACTACGCGTCCACTGCGTTTCCTCTACATTGCACTCCTCCACTTGGAACACGCCTCGTGCCCCCAGGTATCCAAGAACCCGATTCCCCTGTGTTGAATCTGGTTCTTGTCTAACACTCTGGCTTGTCTTTTCGTACCTCAAGACAACCCGGCGTTCCTGGTTGCCCGATCCGTTTTCCACCATGCCGTCTTTTTTTGGAACGATTGGCTTGCACGGCACAACCACAACCCACGGGCGCTGTAGTCAAACTGGAAGACCCCCGTTTGGAAAACACGCGTATCGATGGCCTTGTCCGATAATTGCACATCGATGTCGGACGACGTTTGTTTGCAGCTACCTTTGTTGTTAAGACATCGGCTGTTGCAAGATACCCTCAATCTCCGTGCGCCTTGTGCTCAGGGCCGTTTGCCCCTTTGGGGCTTCAGGACCGTTCACACCCTAAGCTTGCTGCTTCGTACCTCGCAGCAAGCTGTCAGACAGGCTTCATCGATTGAGTGGCCACGTTTTGCGCCTAAGAAATTGCAGCTCACATATAGATAGAGCAGTTGCCAATTCTCTATAGAAAGCATCCACCAACCAAGCCCAGCTCAGACAGCGGCTTTGAAAATTCACTTCGGGCACCAACTACGCATTCACTTCATTCCTGCTGCGTTGGTGCCGCTACGTTTGGAGCACTCTTCTGGCAACCAGGTAGTAAACCAGGGGTGGTTTACTAACGCTCTGGCATGTCGTTTCGTTCCTCACGCCAAGCCGACACTCCTGGTTTCCCAAGAGTTCACTTAGACATCGCCTTTTTTACGACGCTCAGATCACGGCTCTGACAAAGACAACAGCAATCGCTGTTCACCTGGCGTCAAGATCCCTCGCCCTCGTTGGGGCTTCTGGATCTTTCCGACGCTTTGGCATGTCGCTTCGTACCTCGCGCCAAGCCGCCACTCCAGGTTCCATCGATTGCTTCGTAATAGTGCGAGCCTACCAATGATGTACCGTTTGCAGTTGCGCGTGATCCGTGGAAGCAGCCGTCCATTTCACCGATGCCAGCACAGCACGGCTTTAATTGGATGGCTTTTCAGGAACGTCAACTAAATCTGTGTGTCCTTACTGCATGGATTTGTCGAAACGTCAACTCGCCGTGTGCGGCCTTACCGCATCATTTCGGGATGATGTCTGAAAAAAACAGCAAAAATCCGAAGGCCGTTCTTTTTCTTTTTTGGCGATCGCCAACCTCGCTTGCAACGCCCCACAGTCCGGTCGGCGCTCGCCGACACCTGCCGATGAGATGGCCGCTTCGCACCGGATTTTGACTCCCGTCTTCTTTTTATTAGTTTATTTGTTTGTTAAGTTATGATTTCAACTCAACTTTTAGGAGTTCTTCATGCGTCCAGTCGAATTCACTTCAGAGTCGATTACCAAAGCCGGTCGAGAATTGCAAGCAGCCGGACGCAACATTACCGGGTTCGCCTTGCGCCAGAAGGTCGGTGGTGGCAATCCTTCCCGGTTGAAGCAGGTTTGGGATGAGTTCCTGGCGAGCCAGTCCGTGACCAAGGCAGAACCGGTAGCCGAGCTACCGGTAGAAGTGGCTGATGAAGTGGCATTAGTGACCAAGGAGCTGACGCAGCGCCTTGCGGCGTTGGCTGTGGAGTTGAATGACAAGGCGGTGAAGACTGCAGAGCGGCGGGTGCATGAGGTTGTCCGATCTGCTGGTGAACAACGTACCCAGGCTGAACGTGAACTCGCTGATGCGGCAGCAACGGTGGATGACCTGGATGCCAAGCTCGATGAGGCCACTGAGCAAACTGAAACTTTGCAAGGCAAGTTGCTCACGTTACAGGAAAGCAGCCAGGCGCAGGCGGTGGAACTAGCAAGAGTGACGGCTACTGTTGATTCCGAGCGTCAGCGGCAAAAGCAAGAAGCTGATCAGCTTCGGGGTGATCTGGCTGCTCAGAAGGAAGTCAATCAGGCCTTGATTGTTGAGCGTGATCAGGAACGCCAGGAAACCCGTGTGGCACGTGAAGAAGTGGCCAACTTGCGCGGCCAGATTGAAGCCCTGAAAAACCAGGTGGCCGAGTTGATGCAGGTGTTGGCAACCAAAAAGCCCTGACCCCTTCCTGCCCGGTGGGGTTCATTGGGAGGTACCTGTTCAATACCGGTGTGGATAGAGCAGGGCGCAGCCACGATCAGATCAGACATCGGCGGTGTGCTCAAAGGATGATCAGACAGCGGCGTACTTTATAGACCCCGTTGGAGCTGCTGGGCCTGGTGCTTCGATTTCCCTGCGGAAAAACTCAGCACCACTTTGGCATGTCGCTTCGTACCTCGCGCCAAGCCGACGTTCCTGCCCAGCAGCTCCACCTCACTCAGACAATCGCCTTTTTTACGACGCTCAGATCACGGTTCTGAAAAAGATACCATCAATCGCTGTTCCCCTGGCGTCAAGATCCCTCGCCCTCGTTGGGGCTTCTGGATCTTTCCGACGCTTTGGCATGTCGCTTCGTACCTCGCGCCAAGCCGCCACTCCAGGTTCCATCGATTGACTCGTACCGTTTTGAACCTACGGTAGTCTCGGGCTTGCACAAAGGAATGGCCTTTTTCAAACAACCACGCGCACGCTCGCACAAGGATTGCACAGCCAAATGTGAGAGAAAGCACATAGTTATGTGAGGTGGCACAACTCACAAATGATCTATGAGTGTGCCGTGTTCACACGTTAAAGCACCGTGGATGAACCGTTGTCAAACGGTGAGTGACGTTGGATTAACCGTTACCGAACTGATGGTGATCCGTGGAGTAACCGTTATTGGAATGAGATGCCTGAGCAGCATGGCTTTGGAGAAGGTTTGCACACCGGCTTGATATGGTTGATTGGATGGCATGCGCCTCTTGTCATTCTCTAACCAGGAACGTCAACTCGCTGTGATCGGCCTTACTGCATGGCTTTTATGACGTTTTATGGAAATCGGATAAAAACGCTAGAACCCAGCCAAAGGCTGTGTCTTGCACAAGCAAAAGAGTCGGAAACCGAAGGCAGTCTGTGGCGAATGCAAAACAGCCGGGAAACCAATACCGTGTTTTGTTCTTTGGAGCGATTGCCAACCTCGCGTGCACCGCAAAATGCGGATACGGTTGGCAATCGCCAACGTCCACCGGCAGGTTCGGTGCTTCGCCGGGTGCTGTGACTCAACGTCTTTCCTTTTGCTGAGTGGGTGACTTACGATTGGACAAACGGGTTCACCCTGTCAAACCCGTTCCTGTCCGTTGAAAAACGGCTTCTCTTTTGTGCAAAACCTAAAACCCGACACAGCGATGTGCTCGGGTTTTTCACTTGTTTGGTTATTCACTTGTACAATTGGTATCGTGTACACGCTCTCTTTTTTCTATGGAGCAATCAAAAATGCGATGCGAAAACCGTGAAGCGTGGTTGAACCGAGTGGCCCAAGGAATGCGACCGATGTTCTCGGCTCTGGATGCACCACTTCCTGAGAAAGTACGGATCGCCATCGGTTTTGCTTCAAACGGTACCCGTGGCAAGCGAATAGGTGAGTGCTGGGACGACCGCTGTAGTGTTGACGGCCACTTTGAAATTTTCATCAGACCTGACTTAGCTGCATCTCCAACTGTCATGCCGGTGAAAGTCGCGGCAATCCTGGCTCATGAACTGGTGCACGCGGCTGTTGGAATACGGGCTGGCCATGGGCCACTGTTTCGGCGTGTGGCAAAAGGGTTGGGTTTGCAAGGTAAGATGACTGCAACCACTTCTGGCCCGGAGTTTGAATCTGCGATTGCGCCGATCCTTCGATCTGCTGGCGCATTGCCTCATGGGAGATTAAAGACTGGTCGGTTGGGTACCGCTGACGACATTGAGAATGGTGAAGGTCGAAGACGGCTTGATCCAAGAAAACAGCCTTCACCCCCAAGTTCACCGAAAACGCCTGGTGTGCCGTATGAAGATGACTACCCGTTGACCACCGGCCCGAAACGTCAAACCCGTCGCCACATCAAGTGCCAGTGCCCAAATCCTGAATGTGGTTATACGGTTCGGACTTCGCGCAAATGGCTTGACCTTTTAGGACCGCCGCTTTGTCCAAAAGACGGAAAAATGCGAGTGATTGATGATGGCTCCAAGCCTGAAGAAGACGAATGATCAAAAAATCAGCCTTTTCCGGCAAACAGCATCTCTACAGCAGTTCAGCAATTTCGCTTGAACATCAATGTGGAGATTTTTATGAAACTGAAAACTTCTGGACTTAAAGGCCGCGCACTCAGTTGGGCTGTGGCAAAAGCTGACAACGAGTTGGAGTCTCAAGGTGGTCAAGTTCACCTTGTTGATGGAGATTTGCACTGGTATGAAGACGCACTGGATGAGCCATACGACCCGTTGAGCAATTGGGCGCAAGGAGGGCCGATTCTCAGTCGTGAACGCATCAGCCGCACCATTGTCCATTCTGGCCTTTGGATCGCGTACAACGCTTCCAACTATTCGGACGAAAAAGAGTTCATGCAATGTGATGTCAGTGAACTGGTTGCCGGCCTGCGTTGTTTCGTTGAAAGCAAGCTGGGTGAAACCGTTGAAATCCCGAAGGAGCTGACATGAACTCATATTCACGTCCCCCACGGCTCAATCGCAATTACCCGCTTGACATGAGGACGCTTCGGATTGTTGCCAAGCTCGCTTTGGTTTGTGTTGGTGGTATCCGAAACGCATTCGATGACCGTGTGCGTGAGGACTTCACTGATGCCAGCTTGAGTGCCGTGCGATTGACCAACGGCTTCACGCCACTGGACTTCGCTTTGTCAGGCGGTGAACCCTACGCCATCTGGTTTTGATCAACCCCTTAAAACCCGACATCAATTTGATGCCGGGTTTTTTCATTTGTGCTGGCGCTGGCGTTTTTGAGCAACCTGCATCTCCATAGTAGTTATCAGCACTTTGCTGGAACACAACCATGGAGATTTTTATGACAAACGAAACCGTTTCTCGTTATGTGCCTTGCCCAAGTGACATTTACCTTGATTGGTCTGGACATCAATGTGAAGACTTCAAGCCCACGGATCGCCAGTTGATCTGCATTGAAGCAGTGCAATCGGCGCTTGATGCAAACTTGTTCTACACGACGGATATGGTCGCGCACTGCAAGGCTTATCTCGGTGTCACGCCTGAGCAAGCTGCTTCCAACCGAAGTAAGGTTGAAGGCGGTGATTGCGGCTATGACTTTTACTACGCACGCAGTTACCTCAAAGCGCAATTTGGGCACCAAGCTGACAGGTCTTCAATTGAACGTCTGAAACCCTATGTTGGCCAAGTTTTGGGTACGCTGGTTTTCGGTGACTTCAAGCGGACAACAGGTATGGTTGTTACCGAAGTGTGTGAAGGTGGAAAGTTGATTACGGCGACCGGAAAACGCGGGTCTTATGGCGTGGTTTTGAAATGCACAGCTCGCCAAATCGAAAATGCAATGGATCGTGCATTCGAGCGCAAATCTCGCAAAACCGATTCCAATGCTTTTGCCGAAAATTGCTCCGGCTGCGGCCTTTGAGTTTGCTGCCACAGTCTAACCTTTTATATCAACCTAACGGCTGACCTTTTCTTTGAACCCCTTAAAGCCCAGCGCACTTGTTGCCTGGGCTTTTTTCATTGGCGCTGACACCCATGAGCCGTTCTTGGAGCCGAATTTCCCTTAGACAAGCATTTCCAGTCAAGTGTTGGCAATTTCGCCAATTCTTTTTGTCCCTTGAAAGGATTTTCCATGTCTGCATTCGTTTCAAAAAAGTCAGCGCCTCTGCTGCTTTGTACCAAGTGGTTTGATGCTGTTTTTCCAATCGAAAACGGTATTACAAGCCAAATCCGAGATGCTGCGATTCTGATCTGCAAGGAATTCAGAATCAGCGGTTCGAGTGATCCAGGCTACATCGCCAACTGCATTGCTGTGGCTTTCGGTGTGGGTGATGGTTCCTCGAAGTTCACCGGAGAGCTTGTTCCCATTGATGTGTCAGTCGTTGACTTTCTGGATGGCAAATTCAAATTCGCCTATTCCAGCAAGATTCCAAAGGATGCAACTGAACTGCGTGAGATTTTGATGGCCATGATGCTGAAAAACCTTGATGTTGCACCAGCGCCCAAGTACCGCTACGGCTTGATGAACCGGCCTGCTGGTCTGGGCGCAGTTCCGAAAGGCAACTTCACACTTGAGCCACAACTTACGAGTTCGACGGGGCGTGCAATCAGCCGCCACGGTGTCATTGTGTACGACCGAAAACTAACCGAAGAAGAAATTTACGGTTTCGAATTGTGTGTGATTGCTGAAAGTGACACATTGAAAGATGTGATGCTAAAAATCAGTACCGACATGAGTGATTACGCTGCCGAGTACGTTGACATGATGCGAGATGACCGAGCCGGGTTTCATGAAGCCGTGGATTCTGCGTTGTTGCGTTGTAAAAAATACCGTATCTTCATCGAAGATATGTCCTCTTTTTGCAATAGCGTCTTCAGCCGTTTGAGCCTGATTGCAAAGTATGGTGCTTTGACAACCTGACCTGTGCATATCCCAAAAACCTCATTCGCACCTGCGTTTGAGGTTTTTTCATTGGCGCTTCCAGACCAACCATCGCTTACTTCACGTCTTGTCCATGTGTGTTTGGAGCGAAACAGGCTACCAACATTCATTCTGCCGGGTGGATGTTATGTTGAGCCAGAACAGGTTCGCCTTTTTTAACGATCAAGCATTTCCAACTCAGTGTCAGCAATTTCGCTGGAACACAATCAACTTGTTTAGGAGTCTTTTATGTCCCCCCAAAAAGCAGCAGCCGTCATCCGTAAATCAAACGTGAAATCGGCTTTGGAAGAATTGCGCAACGCGGGTTACGCCGTCATCATCTGGACGCCTTCTGAACTCAAAGGCGTTTCTGCAACCAAGGTCGAAGATCGAAGTATCGAGATCGGCTATGAAGTGATCCACTGTCTTCAATGACCTGATTTATTGAGCAACCCCAAACCCAGCACTTGTGCTGGGTTTTTTTGATCTGTCCATTGCTCAACTGAATAAGTGCGCGAGTCTCCTGGTCCGGCTTGATATGAGTTTTCGAAAAGCATACATATCCCATGTAGTGATGGCAATAGTGTCAGCACATTTAATGAAAGTGTTATATGAAAAAATTTTTCCATGTTTTTATTTTGATCACTGCAGCTCAATTTTCTTTAGCATTTTTACAAAACGCACATGCCGTGACGTTTGCTGGGAAAAGCGATATTTTTGGTTGCGGCACGGTTGTCTCTGTGCGTGACGTTGTTCAGGCTCCGATGAACGATTCTGAGTACCAACGGTATGCCTCTGAAACAAGCAACACTGGGCAAACATTCGTTCAGATCCTGGGCGGCACAGCAGTTGGCGTTGTCGTTGGTGCTGCAGCCGGTGTCGTTACGGACGTTTTGATTGACTCCAACCGCAAAGAGATTCCTGCCGTTGTCGAACCAAAAGACGGCTGGAAACACGTGAAAGCCTTGAAAATCAAAATCGATGACGGTCGTGAAATCAATCTGCCCTTGATCGACGACGGCGGCAATTACAAGGCCGGTCAGCGTTACTTGCTGGGCTACAGCAAGCAACTCGACAACATCCAGTTGGTGTTCAAAGGCGCTCATGTACCCGAAAAAGACGATAGCACGCGGTATCAAAATTACTGCAAGCTTCGGATCGATCAGGCCGTCGCAGACGACATCATTGAACGCAGTAAATCATTGGTGGATGAGTCGAAAGTTATTGACAAAGATTCCAAAGCGACTATTGCTGTCATATGATCCACCAACCCCAAAAAGCCACTGAATTCGTTCAGTGGCTTTTATCATTGTGGGATTTGACAGGTTGATTAAGGAGTTTTTATGGAAACTGACATCAAAATGTATGGCGCATGGCTGAAAGACACGTCGGTTTTGATTGATCTGCTTATGGCATCTCTCAAACAACCACCGACGCAACCACCGCAAAACCGTTGACCGGTCTTGTTTCTTGTGGGCGCTCGCCAACCTCGCACTCACCGCAAAACTGACACGGTTGGCGAGCGCCAACGCCTTCCGAATAATTCATGGCTTCGCGCTCAACCTTGATCATTCATGTCGGGCGAGTAGATCGATTAAAGCTTGCCTAAAAAATATGATGAAGCGAATCCGGTGCCCGCTAAAACAAAGAAGATCGTCATCCACCAAATCAATTTTTTCGCTGTTGGCATCCAGACACCAAAAGGGGCAGCACCCAAACAGACCAAACCAAATCCCATTGCGATGGCTGGTTCTCCGTCAAGAACAATTTCACGCCATCCTCTTTTTGTTGTGATTCCGTAGTAATGTTCTGTCCCGATGGCCAGCACCCCGAGCGCCACAAATGTCATTCCTATCATTGTCATCAAAAGTCTGAGTACAAGTTTGTTTTGATCTGGACTTGTCTTTGTTGAGAGTTCTTCGATCTCAGAATTCGTCATTTGTTTTGAATGTTGATCTTGTTGCAATAATCATACCGCAACCGATGAGACTGCAGAAAATCAGATGACCTGTCATGTTTTTTGTGGGCGCTCGCCAACCTCGCACTCACCGCAAAACTGACACGGTTGGCGAGCGCCAACGATGTCCGAAGAAGTCTTCGCTTCGCGCCGAGTTGACTTTTCTTTTTTCTTACATCTCCATACAGGTACTCAGCAATTCCGCTGAACCATTTTTAAGGATTCATCATGTTCAAAATGTTTTCAAATCTGTCTGCAAACTACAAACTTATGCTGTTGATCTCTGTGTTTTTTCTGATCAATTCGGCGATCAGCTTGAACATTGAGATTCTGCCGTCGTTTGGAGCTTATATTGTGGGGTTTTTTATTGGTGTCGTTTGTGTCTTCATTGGTGTCATGTTCAATGAACAACGCCGTGAATTTGATGCAACTGACATTCAAATTGAAATTGCTGTTGATTTGTGTAAACAATTTTCAGCTATTCCTGCAAAAATAATCAAAGGGACGCCCTCTGAAATTTACCATCTGGTTTATGCGACGAAAGCATATTTTCCAGAAAACGGTAAATCAATTGATGTGGTTTTTTCTGAAGTTAAAGATCAACCTGTAACTGTCGCATAGATTCATCTTATGCGTTTGATTTCTCAAGTCACCGGAAGGCTCGGCTGATTTGATTGATTGTCAATCCCCAAGCCCACTGATCCTTCAGTGGGCTTTTCATTTCAAGCAACATTTTTAAAAAACAACCAACACACAAAATCAACAGTTTTAATATTGCGTGGGGTGCTTAAAAAATTGGCACACTGTTCAACGCAAGCAAATACAAGGCTTGTTCTGTAAAAGATGCTTACTTATCCACAGAAAGTGTGGATAAGTCGTTTTGTTTGTCTTGTGACTTTTTTCAATTTCCGAGGATTCTTTGTTTCTCGGTATTGAATTCTTGCTCATTCAGGACGCCGGATCTACGAAGCTCGCCGAGTTGTATCAAGAGTTGTAGCCTTTGGGCGCTCTCACTCTTGATGTTTGGCATCTGGTTTTTTGGCGTGATCGGCACGAGATTTTCATCCTGACGCAGCATTAACGCGTCAGGCTTACCCGGTTGGATCAAGACTTCTACACCAGAAGGCGCTGGGATGACGCTGTTCTGTTGTTCTGAAATTGTTGTTTTTTCGGTTTCTGTCACTGCCTGAGTTGGTTGAGTTGGTTCTACAGGATTTTGTACCGCTGGAAAAGAGCTTTCATCTTTTTTGACTGGAGCGCTCACTACACGCAAAAAATTGTTTTCGAACTCGTTGTTGCTGATCTTGTTTTCGAGGATTCTTGAGTTTTCTTTTCCGAAATACAAGTTGACGTATTGTCTTCCGATCACTCCAAAGCCAATGCTCGCTTGATGTGATCGCGTCATAAAGGAAAATATCTGGCCATCTGGTGAATACTCAATGAGAGCATTGTCCAGATCAAGCCAGTTGCGAAAATTCGATGTTGTCGTGAAAGTAAAGTTTTGTTGGAACATTTGATTGATGAGGCCTCCCATTTTGGTTTTGTAAAGCTTTACGATGTTGCCTCGTGACTGTGCAAGAGCAATGTATTTTTGACCAAAGAGATCATCAGTCACAGAGTATGTGTAACTATTCATTGTTGCGACCATATCGCTCATGTTGTCAGCTTTGTACATGTTGTACGAAATAGTCAGTGAGCTTAAAGTCAGTCTATTGATTTCAATGGAAGAAAATTTGTCCTTGAACTCAGGCGCAACCAATGCCTTGCTTGCATCTTCAGACAGGACGTAAAAAGCATCGACAAGTTTTCGATCTTGAACTTCATTCAACAGCTTGATTTTCTCTTGAGCATTCCTTTTGTTCATTCCATCGATTGCCCCGTCAATCGTTGATATGATTCCATCGAATAATCCTGCGTGAGCTGCTATTGGTGTAGATAAAATATTCAAAGCGACGGCAAAAGCGAAGAGTAGTTTGGTGTTCATTTTCAAATTCGAGTGCAAGTTAGATGATCTTTATTCTATCAACTTCAATTGCGGGCGTAATTCATTTGGCAATTCAATGCGAGATGTTCAAATCGATTGGGCTGTTCAATCATGTGAAAAACGACAGTTTTGGCAGTTAACATTGCAAAAATTGTTTTTGTGATACTATACGCATCGCAGGAAGATAGGGATGTTGACCTGCACCTGGTTGGTTCTACTTGCTTTTATGATGGTTTCTGAAAGTAAAATTTCATTTCACCAAGGCTTGCAGCCAGGTACGCTTTGCGTTAATGAACGCCCACTCCGAAACCGGGTGGGCGTTTTCATTTGATTTTTCAGAAAGTGTTTTTTGGTCATGAATGAAAATTGTGGATATATTCCAGAATATTCTCTTTTAATAGAAAAAGCTTGCCATCAATCTTTAAAGATTCTGCTTAGTAGCATAGTTGACATTGACCTTGCAATATTTTCTCTCGCTGATGTTTTGGAACGAGCACAACCACTTATCAATGGGCGGCTTGTTGTTAAATTTTCGAAACATGAGAAATGGTTCATTGATGGTAAATATGAATATGTTTATTTTCCTGTTGTTGGGAAAATGGTGAAGTTCGTGTCGGGTAGATGGCGATTTGTTCAGCTCGACAAAGTTGATCGCTATGAAAAACTTTCAGATTTACGTGTTGGCAAGGCAGAAGATAGTGATGCATTGGTTCGTAAAATAATCGACGAAATTGAAGAATTGCTATCAAGGAGAAAAATAATTACGGATCAATTGCACTCCATCCGATCTCTTAACTCAAGTCTTTCAAAATCTGTTGAAGCTCGAACGCTTGAAATTCAAAATATGCTTCCTAAACTGAGGAAAAAAATTAAGATTGACTGGAAAGAAAACGCCGATGAAGCCATAAAAACCAGAAAAGAAAAGATGAGACTTCGCTATCAGAAACGAAAAGATCGGCTGCATGTGAAAACTCATGCGATGAAAAAGGAATAGACAGTTGCAGATGTGCGTGATCGCCCACCTTCAACCGTCACCGAATACGTTTGGTGGGCGATCACGCCTTTTCTCTTGCTGGTTAAAACGCTTCGCTGGCATTGCTTTAGGGTGAAATAAAATGAATCTGATATTTACTGAATTAATGAGCGATCAATGCAGAGAGAATTACATCCACGCCAGTGCCTTGTATGAGCAAATTCTTGAGTCGAACATCAATCAACTGATTTCTGATTTGTCCGACTCCGACCGATTGGCATTCAGAGAGCAAGGCCAGGAAAATGATGAAGAGATACGCTCTTTTTTTCGTACTGTTCATCACCTTAATGGGAAGCAAGACAAGTCGCAATCGCGTCTTTTCCAACGGTTGCTTGATGGCAAACTTCCTCTACCAATTGCACCACCTGTTTCCTTCTCTTACCCTTGGTATGACGTCGTTGAAGGTCCTGGACCTTGGCCTGTCTCTATTTCTCGTCAGACGAAAAGTGTTACCGAGTTGATCTGCCATGGTATTGACTTCAATACGGCTCAGCGCTTTACCGGCATCCAGATCAATCATTGCATGTGGAGACTTCTTGAGCGAAAAAGTCCCACATGCGCTTTGATTACTTACGGAAGTTGGAGTTCGCTTGGTTATACATGGTTGCTGCGACGCACTGCAATTCTTGCAAGTGAGTCAAGTTCGCCGATTGTTGGCGTTCGAAATGAACGCTTTTCAGGCAAAGTCAAGTCAATAGATGAATTGCGTCTTTACCAGCTTGGCAAAGCTGAAGTATTTTTTGGCTGTTTGCGATGGGCAAAAGACGCTTCTCTGGCTCAAAATTACATTGATGCTCAAAGAGCTATTTCCATGGAGTGCGAACGCTCTGCGGACAGGGACGTAAAAGCGGGAATTGCGTTACTCGTTGAAAGAAGACACGCGGGTCTTCCAGATACACCCAGCAGAGAAGAGGTGCTTGCGCTGGCAGATCAATTTGTATCGAGCGTCCTGCGCGACGGCTACTTTGTGCGCGAGGAAGACGGAATTTTGATGACTCATGAATGGCTGTTGAGCAGACAAACGCCTTGAGTTTTTTGGTATCGTACTTTCTATTTGGTCACAAAGAGATGCTGTTGATTTAGTGCGGATCTGACACCGAAATTCAATTTCATAGATGTCTGCTTCATAGGTGATCGAAAAGCCAGACCTGCACCGGCTTCTTCATTGAAAAACAATGTCCAAACAACTAAAAAGTGGCTGGTCGATCAATCTTGAATCCGCAACAGCTACACACCGCGATGGCTGGGTGTTTAAATTTTCTCCAGTTGAGGATGAGTTTGGTGCATTCGATGGCGAATGTATCGCACAGCCTTCACCATTGACCACTAAAAACATTGACCAAGCTTCCCGTTTAGCCCGTGAAGCCGGAGATGTCTACATCGAGGCCCTGGAAGCCCGACACTAAAACAACTGTTGCCAGTTACGCTTAAATTTTGCCTTGCAATTCCTTTTTGCAGTGGTATAATCTTTGCAACGCAAACACAAAAAAGGTCTGAAATGAAACTTGTCTCAATCCTTTCGGTCATGCCGGTTGAAACACCACCACAGGAACATTATTCGGTTGACTATCTCAATCGTCTTGTCCTGGCAGAAAACAGTGAGTCGGCCTTTGAAATGGTCAAGGAGCAAATCGGCGTAAAAGATGCGGCAATGGTCTATGCCCGTGAACGTGACATCGAAGCCGGGGAAGTCGTGTCATCTGACACCAAGCTGCGTGATCGCGTCCCTTTGGCACAGCATTTTCATTGGCACAACGTGCAAGATAGATACCAACTGATCTCTGGTAGCCTGAATGCATTGGATCGCTTCTTTGAGCGCGAGTTTGCTCAGCGTTACCCACATCTGGCTTGATTACATCATGGACTTGCGTCAAGAAATCAAACAAAAAAGCTTGTTCGACTCCGGTGCTGTTGCCCTGGTCAACCCGGTGAATTGCGAAGGGGTGATGGGCGCAGGATTGGCTCTCGAATTCAAAACGCGCTTCCCTTCAGCTTTTGTTGACTACCATTTGAGATGTCGCAACAAGGGCTTGGTCCCAGGAGAATTGCACACCTACAAGATGCTCGATGGCCGGTGGATCATCAACTTTCCGACCAAAACTCTTTGGAAACAGAAGTCAAAAATTGAATATGTGCAAGTAGGGCTTCCTGCTTTGATTGACTTCATCAAGATGAATGCCATCAGCTCAATCGCAGTGCCTGCACTTGGCTGCGGCCTCGGAGGTCTATCTTGGCCCCATGTCAAGCGTGAAATCGAGGCGGCTTTCAACACGCTGCCAAGCGGAACCGTTGATCTCATGCTGTTTGAACCTCAAACAAAATTTGCTTAACTTAACGAACAACTAAAAAGGATGGGAAATGCAATTCCTTGAAAAAGAAGTGAATCACGACAATTCAAGATTCAACGCAAACAGAACACGAAAATCCAAAGGACACATTGGCACTTATTTGAGTGAACTTTGCAATCAAAATGAGGCTAAGCCTGTTTTTATCCAGGGAAACGGTGGTGAAATTGTTCCTTCTTCAAAAGAAACTCTCAGCATTAAATTCAAAGAAGAAACAAAGCCAATCATTTTCCTTGATTGCAATTCATTTGTCGTGGCAGTATTCTTGAAAAAGGCTGATGCAGCCGAATTTCAAAGTATCTCAAAGTTCAGATACCGCGCCGTAAACTTCAACATTAAAAATGATGATGCCGCCGTCATGCCGAAACTCGGTGATGTTTACATCCAGTAAATATATTTACTTTTTTATCTTTCAGAATTATTCAGATTTTTTGTATTAAAATGCGATGCATCAAGTATTAAATATATTTAACTTGATAATTCAATGATCTTTATGGTACAATCTTCGCAACAACAACTTTATGGGTATTAAAATGAAAGTTATTTTCCACAAATCGGATGACGGTGTTTTGCACGAAACCGCCGCAGCATGCGCTCAGCGCAATGCTTGTTTGAAAGCCACGAGCTTGATTCAAGAGTCACTGTCTTCGACTTTCAATATCGACGGTGCTGTTTGCGCGTTGAGTGTTGAACAGGTTTCGGCTTGGGCTATCGAGAACGCTGCGGTGGTGGTGCCTTTGTTGGCTGCTGTGTTGCCGCCCAAGCAGCGTGCAACGCGTGAGCCCGGCGCGACCCGTAAAAAAGCCGTGAGGGTTACTGATTCCGGCGACTCGGCGCCTGCTGTCATTGCAAAAGCGATGGAGTCGTCTGCTGAGGTTGTTTGACGGTTGGTTGAGATTTGGTACTGATTTTTCAAGGGGAATGTGATGTTTGATTTTGCTGTTGCCGTGGTCTTGATGACAATCATTTTGCTGATGATTGGCTTGGTCGGCTATCGAGCTGTGTCTGGCTATCACGCAGCCTATTACCGGGCTGCTGTTCTTTTTTTGATTATCGGATTGAATTTCAACACCACCGAGACAGTCACCGGTGATGTCATGTCTGAATTTGGTGTGTTCATGCTCTTTGGCGGCTTGTTTGTCAGCGCCGTGCTTGTCGTTGTTGATGCATACACCTGGTACGGCAAGCGTCTTGCGAAAGCAGGTGGACTGGATAAATCCAAGTCGATCAAAGACGTTGTTGATAGCGGCTTGGCTGAGTAAATTGCAAAGGCTGCTTGTGAAAAAACACCTTTGGGCCGCGTGTGCGAGCGCCTTGATGATCGTTTCGGGTGCAGGAGCTTATGCATCCGAGACAGTCCCAAGAGGGGCTGAGTTTGAGATCGGATTCTCCCCGAATGCAGGTGCGCTGGAATCTGTCATCAAGGTGATCAAGTCAGCAAAGTCGCAACTTTTGGTAGCGGCCTATTCGTTTACTTCCAAACCGATTGCCCAGGCTTTGATTCAGGCCCACGACCAAGGTGTCAAGGTCTTTGTCATCGCCGACGAAAAAGAAAACGTCAAAAATTATTCGGCTGCAACTTTCCTGGCCAACCAGGGTGTACCAGTTCGTGTCAACGGAAATTACGCCATCTTTCACCACAAGTTCATTGTTGCAGACGGTGTTCATGTGGAGCTTGGAAGTTTCAACTATTCGGCTGCTGCAGCAAACAAAAACGCTGAAAACGTGCTGGTTTTATGGAATGCCAAACCCATCGCCGATGCCTACTCGCGTGAATGGCGTCGTCTGTGGGATGAGTCAACACCATTGAACAAGAAATACTGAGGACAAACCTTGAAAAAACCCCCAAATATCACACAGGCCGAATGGCTTATCTATGGCTCATGGGTCGTGATGGGTGTCATCTTGGTGCTGGATCGTCGCATGGGCGCGATTGATGGCTTTGAGTTTTCAATGCAACTGGTTTTTTCGGCTCTTTTGTGCATCATTCCCTACAAGATTGGCAAAGGCAGCAATCCCGCCCGTTACATCTATGCCGTACTGACTGTGTTTTCAACATTGATCGCTCTTTCTGGCGAAGCACCTCCAAAGAGCGTTTTGGATCAGATTTACTACCTGGTCAATATACCTTTGAGCCTTTACGTTTGTTGGCTCTTGTTCAACTCATCCTCAAATCGGTGGTTTTTGTCTGGAGTCAAAGAAATTCAAGAAAACATTGAACCGAGTTGGATGAAGGGAAAAGAATGAACACCAAACAAAAAAACAGCCAGTACAAAAGCATTCAAGAACAGCTCGAAGCCCTCAAAAATCACCCCATTTTTACAACCGCTTGCGAGCGTCCATTGAAGTCAGATGAAGTTGATGTTTACCTCAACGTGAAATCAAAAATTGCGGCATTTGACACCGTTGATGTCCCGAAACAACGGGTCGTACAGCCTGGCCGTTTTGAGGGGCGTAGCGCAAGCGGTCAGACGTTGCAACGCAGCTCTGTTTTTGACCTGGATTGAGGCTTGCTGTGCCTGATGTTCAAACCAAGTCAATCCTGATTACAGGATGCTCCAGCGGGATAGGTTTGGAGGCCGCTCTTCACCTGAAATCCCTTGGTTTTGCAGTGGTTGCCTCTGCAAGAAAAACCAACGATGTCAGCCGACTCAAAGCCCTGGGCATCAATGCCGTGTACATCGACGCTATGGATCTGGCGTCGGTAGAGTCCGGGCTTGAACGCGCACTTTCAATCGTGGGAGGGCGCTTTTATGGTTGCTATCACAACTGCGGCTACGGCCAGAGCGGGGCGCTCGAAGATTTGCCGTCAGTTGCTTTGCTGGAGCAGTTTCATGCGAATGTGATTGGGGCTCACGAGATCAATCGCAGGCTCATTGGCTTGATGCGACAGGTGGCAAGTGGACGGATCGTTTTTAACTCGTCCGTGCTGGGCTTGATGGCCATGCGTTTTCGTGGCGCATACGCCATGAGCAAATTCGCAATGGAGGCCATGGCTGACACATTAAGGCTGGAACTGAGCGGCAGCGGCGTTCATGTCAGCTTGATTGAGCCTGGTCCGATCTCGACAAACTTTCGCCGCAATTCACTGGCCGCATTCAATCGCTACATCGATGCCGAAAAAAGCGTTCACGCCAACGACTACAAACGGTTTATTGAACGCCTCACAAAAACAGGCAATACATCTCGCTTCACACTCCCGCCCGGCGCTTGTCTGCCACCATTGATTGATGCGCTCACCAGCTCCAATCCCAAAGCTCGCTACCCGGTCACGGTACCAACCAAACTGGTGTCGGTCTTAAAGCGGGTTATGCCTACTTTCATGCTCGATCGTCTGGCCTACAAAAACATTTGATTCAGCATGATCGGTTTCGCACAACTGCTTTCAAGAATCTGGCGTGTATTTTTGTTGGTGATGGCCTTGACCATCATCATCGGCTTTTTCTATTTCAACTTGATTCCCGAAGACTTGCTTGGTAACGATGGCGCGGGCCACTTTTTGGTCCTAATGGGGTATCGCTTGTTTGGCAGTGAGGTTGGATCAATCGCCGGTGTGGTGTCAATCATGACGTGCCTTGGTCTTGAGGTTGTGATCAAAACGGGGACGACAGCATGATCTCAGCGCACGACGGCATGCAAGGCACTCGGCGTGGCTCGGTGCGGGTCACAAACATGCGCGTGAGTATGTCGCCGGACACACAGCCCGAGGACGATGAAACGGTTGTTGTAGTGGACCGCAGCAACCGTGTGCTTGGCAACAAACACATCCTGTACGTCAAAACAAATTTGAAAGAGCGTGAGCGTGTCATTGATGCGTATCGCAAAGACCTAGAAGCTGATCTTGCGTCAGATGGCCCTATGGCCAAGGAATTGAAGGCGTTGGCTGCCCGCGTGAGGGATGGTGAGAGGTTGGTGTTGTCGTGCTGGTGTAAGCCTTCGCCTTGTCATGGTGACATCCTGGCCAAGAAGATTTTTGCAATGGCCTTTGAGGTGTCGCATGGATAAATACCCATTCCAGACATTCCAGCGGTGTGTCAACAACCCACACATTCCAACCAACTTCAGCATGGCGATCATGTGCGCCATCATCTGTGTCGTTGACAAACAGATTCACAATGATCAAAGGTTTAAGAGCTTTTCTCAGCTAGGTGATGCCGTTCATATCAAGCTAAACGCTCAGAAAGCTAATTCACCCGATGCCAAGCGCGAGCTTCAAGACCGGAAAGAATTTTTGAATGCTGTTTTGACTGCATTGCACGCCTATGAAAAATTGACTAAAACACGGCAGTTGCGTCTTCATGAGAAAAAAATGGCGGCATCAAAACCGAAAGTTGAATCAAGTGACGTTTTGGTTGAGGCTTAAAAATGATCATCAGCACCAACCCAAAGAACCGCCAGAACAAGCGTAAGCAGTTCAAGCGTGAGGCGCATCAGGCGCTTGAACTTGGCGATTTTGATGGTGCACGGCGTTTTGTGAAATTGTTTTCGATGCACATCACCACCGATGGCGATCACCTGGAGTCCAGTATTGAGCAGCAGCAATGGGCCTCGCGGTTCCTTGCGGAGATCAATCTGCAAGAAAAGCAGCGTGGTGCAGTGGCTCAGGGTGAGCCCGCTAACCAGTAACAAACGGCATGTCTCAGCACTTTTTTACCTGTGTTGCTGATGGCAAAAAAGTATCTGTGATGCTTGGTTGGGACCGGCCATTGCAGGGTTTTTTTATGGTGGTTGAGGATGTGGGTGTTCAGGATGACTCCTACATCTATGACAACTTGAGTGACCCGAACCTGTTTTATTGCAATGGTCTGCCCGGAGAGATTGATTACTTTTTGGGGAAACTCAAGGAACTTGGCTTGCGTGTGCCGGATTTGATGATTGGAGAGGTCTTGCGAGACAAGGCCGGAAACATGGGAAATCGTTTTGTAAGGTATGACGCCAATGGCGAGATGGTGGAGCGGTCATCTTGAAAACTGTGGCCATGTTTTTCGGTGAAGTTCGTTCTGCAAAGAGGGAGAAGTACAGGGTTGATGCTGAGTCAGCATTGGCCAATGGCAACTATTTCGAGGCGCGACGTTTGGTTGGTCTTTATGTGAAAAACGTCAATCGAAAAAACGCCAATGCCAAGTCCAGGCAGATGAATTGGAAAGCAAAGTTTTTACGGCAGGTTGATTTAGCAATTTCATTTTCAAAAAAGGGTTCAGCAAATGTTTAAGAAAGCCACGATTTTTTCAATTACCCCAGCATCACTGCTTGGCACGCGACAGGTTGCTCAGATGGCCGAGAAGGATGCGTTTATCCCGTGTGGACCAACTCAGGAGCACAGTGCCGGATGGGTGCCGCCTCGTGGTCAGGCGCATGGCGCGATGGTTGAGTCTGTCGGTGGGCATCACCTGATGAAGATGGTGATTGAGAAACGCTCTGTGCCGGCCAAAGCCATAAACGAGGTCGTTGATGAGAAGTGCAAGCAGATCGAGCGCAACACCGGGCGCACACCGGGCAAGAAAGAAAAGCGGGAGTTAAAGGAAGAAGCGAAGCAGACGTTGCTTCCTCATGCTTTTCCAAAGAAGACGGAAATTTTGGTGTGGGCTGACACGGCGACGGGCTACCTGGTGGTGGATTCAACATCATCAGCCAAGGTCGATGAGGTGGTGACTCGACTTTGCCAACTGTCCACAGAGATCGTGGTGACTTCAATCAACACGGCAACATCACCAGGGCGGCTGATGACGGACTGGTTACATGCTGGCGACAAGATGGGTGCTGATGATCGGTTTGGTTTTGATGTGGGGACTTCGTGTGAACTGAAGGCCGCAGATGAGACAAAGGCAAGGGTTCGGTATAACAACCATGAACTCAACTGTTTTGAAGTCGCTCAACACATTGAGCAGGGAAAAACGGCTACCAAACTCGGTCTGACCTATGGGGATCGTGTGGAATTTATTTTGAATGAGGCAGGTACGCTCACTGGCATCAAGTTCCTGGATGTGGTGTTTGCTGACTCAGCAAAGACGCATGAGGATGAGTTTGATGCAAACGTGGCCATCCTCACCGGAGAGATGTCAAATCTGATTCCAGAGTTGGTTAAAAGTCTTGGAGGGCAGATTGACTTTGATGGGCAAAGTGTTGACGACGCAGACGGTCAAGAGCAGTCGGAAGAACAGTCGGAAGCTGTTGAGGCGTGAGCATTTTGAACTTCAAGAAGTACCCCAAAAACACACTTGGCCGTGACTTCTGCGTGGGTGACATCCACGGTGCTTTTGATTCCGTGATCACCCGCATGAAGCAGGTTCACTTCAACAAGGAAACGGATCGTCTGTTTTCTCTTGGGGACTTGATTGACCGTGGGCCGCAATCATCTCGCGTGGTTGATTTTTTGGAGAAGCCCTATGTCCATGCGGTACGGGGCAACCATGACGATATGTTTGCAGGCCTTTCCTTAATCGAAATTCGTGCTTTAGGGCGCATGAATTGGAACGGCATGGGCTGGGTGAACAAGGAGAGCAACGAGACTCTTTTGAAAATCCAGCAAGCACTTTCCAAACTACCGATTGCAATGGAAGTTGAGACAGATCGTGGAAGTGTTGGCCTGGTGCATGCCGACGTGCCCAAAGGCCTTGAGTGGGGCGATTTTGTGATGCTGCTTGGCATCGGTGATGGTGAGGTCATCAACACGGCTCTCTGGAGTCGTGAACGGGTGGAAACGGGTGACGACTCTGGCGTGGTTGGGATCGACCGTTTGTTTGTCGGACACTCAATCCAATGGTCGGGTCCGACCCGGTTGGGAAACGTCTATCACATCGATTCGGGTGCGATTTTTCGTGAGTTGGGTGACGACCGCGGATTCTTGAACATGGCAAATTTGATGTGCCAGAGTATCGCGCTTGCTCCGGTTGATCAACCGTCACAGATCGGTGTTTATGCCGAGCCTGGCACGGGTCCGTTTGGCAACTACGCCAAAGCTGTTTTTCTGGCTGATTAGGTCTGACCATGTTCGACGGCACCAGCCACGTCTTCAACGCCGCACATTGCGGTGATTTGTTGGCTGCTGGTGCGTCGGGGTCCATGTCCAAGCGCCCTATGGCCAGCATAGACGGCGTGTACGTCGAACAGAAGGGCTTGCCGAGCTTCGATGGCGCGGAGGTTTCATTCAACCCCAAAAGGGTTTACCTGTTTGTCGATTCACAGAACCGGCCTATCCAGTACGCGCAGGATGTGACCGTGCTCGGGCATCGTGCCTATGCCCGTGGCTGGATCGTGTACTACGGTAAGGACAACGAACCCAAGCGGGCGGGCCGGGCGCATTCAGAGGTCAGGTTTCATGCTTGATCCGATCTTTACCGCAGCGGCGAGTGGTCAATCGGTGCCGGTTGAGCAATACCGGGCGTACCTGGCTGGCGGCAAGTCCAACCCCAAGCAGAAGGGTTCAAGAGCGCACCAGATCCGGCGCAAGAGCCCTGAAGAAGACCTGCATAGAGATTGCATGCAATGGATCGGCGTGATGCAGTGCAACTACCCCGTGTTGGCTTGGATGATCCACGTCCCCAACGGCGGCAAGCGTCCGCGTGGTGAGGCCGGCAAGCTCAAGGCGATGGGTGCCAAGCCGGGGTTCCCTGATCTTTTTCTGCCAAAAGTGTGCAGTGGATGGACAGGCCTGGCCATCGAATTGAAGTCGCCCACGGGCAGGCTTTCTGCGGCGCAGGGCGGTTGGCTTACTGAGTTGAAGGGTGAGGGCTATCTGTGTGCGGTATGTCGGACCTTTGGTGAGTTCGAGGCGACGGTTAATAAATATTTAGGTGTTTTATGAATTTTAAAAGTAATTTTATTGTTGGGCATACGTTTGAATCAATTATGAATGAAATGATAGGTGGAGTTGAAAATGGAAATTTCTAAAGTCAGTGAAACAAAGATCGCAAATGCATACAACGCCATGTTTTTGAAGCAGTTTGAAGGAACCAAAATTGAATCGTCAGCTTTGAATATCCCGTGCGTTGTTCAAGAGGGTTCAGATGGCAACATTGCAAACACGCCTTTGGGTGTTGCTGCGGTTGAAGTCGCCAGAGAAAAGATCGGTGTTGATGATCATGCCTATTCCAGTTTTGACGGATTTGAATGGTTGGTACGTCAGTTGAGGCCATATCACTTCTGGATCAGTCGATCTGGTTCATTGAACTCGATGGGGCCGGCAGTTGCCTGATGATCATGAAAAAAACAATTCCCATGGTGTCAAAGCCGGGTGATTTTTGCGCTTTTAACGGCTGCAAATCATCACCTTATGCAATCACGCGAGCCCAGGCCGCAACAGGCTTGATTTCGGTTCGTGATGCGGTTAGACGTGGCAATGCGCGATTGAAGCGGCTTGGGTTTGGCCGGTATGAGATGCACACGTTCGACACTTTGATTTTGACCACGAGGTGAAACTGTGGCTAACTTTGAAGCGCATACCTACGGTGCTGACACACCGCACAAACGTCGTCGCTACCAGCCTCTCAAGGTGACTGCATCAACGTCGGATGAAGCGAAAGTTTTTGCAAAGTCCGTTCGCCCTCTTTCGCACATTTCGATGTGCTTGCCAATTTGTCCCGTCAAACGGACTCGTTAATCACCCGAAGCCGCCATTCAACTCTGTTGTTTGGTGGCTTTTTCCATTGCTTGAAAACTGTTTTTGAGAAAAGAGTATTTCCAGCTTAGTGACGGCAATTTCGCTGCACTTGACAACCGGAGCAGGCACAAGCCTGAAGGAAAATGCGAGAATCCACAATCATGACCACTGGCACAACACAACTTGAAACCGCCTACTTTGACGCAGCTTCAGAGCTTCACTCCAAGCAGGCAAGCTTGCAGAACTATTCGGATGAATTGCACAAGTTCATCGATGTTCGTGACAAGCTGCAAGGACACCCCGACTTTTCAGGTTATTTGCCAGAGACATATTTCTCTGGCGGCGAACTTGACCCGGTTGGTGTAGCTCCAAAGACAGAGTCCGACCAAATGCGGCCTTAACTTCAAAACCCTCAAGGCCCTGCGCATCTTCACGGATGTTCAGGGTCTTTTTCTTTGCCTACTTTCTGCTGGGTGCGGCCAGCCAACTTTCCTTGATGTTGAGGAACTGCGCCGTTTTTTGAATTTCTGCACCGGCCCGGTTACCCTATTGGGAATTGCTCTGTACAAAGGAATTCCCAATGTCAAAAATCAACCACGCCACGGCCCTTAATCGCGGCCAACTCGCCAGGCTGATCAAAATCACACGCGCCACGTCGCGCTACCCTGACCGTGATGTTGCAGTCATCATGCTGGGCCACGGGGCCGGTATGCGGATTACAGAAATCTCGCGTATCACCGTGGCTGACGTGATGCACCAGGACGGCAGGCTACGCACCGAAATCAGCCTACGCGAAAAGGTGACAAAGGGCTGCAAGCAGCGGTGTGCCTATTTGTCAAACAAGGGTCTGATCGAGGCCATTGAGGCCTATCTGGCGTACCGGGTAGCCCGTGGAATCGGCAACGAGCTAGATGGCAAGGCATACCGGGGCCTGCTGCCCCACCAGCCGATGATCTACAGCAGCAGGGGCACCGGCCTGAGCCAGAACACCAAGCGCCGGACGCTCCAGACCGGTGAGCAAAAGGAGTACAAGGCGTGCGACTCGCTCCAGGTCCACTTGACCAAGCTCTACAAGCAGGCCGGGATAAAGGGCGGATCAAGCCACAGTGGCAGGCGCACCTTTGCGAATCGGGTGCTCGAAAAAACCGGCGACATGGAGACAGTGGCGCTGTTACTCGGCCATGAGTCCATCGACTGCACCCAGCGCTATCTTGATGTTAATCCGGCGATTTTGAAAGACATGTTCGCCAATGCAGTCTAAAATGTAGCCCATGGATACAAAAATACTAGAGGCCATTCGCCAGGATATGGACATTACCCAGGCCGCAATGGCTGATCTGCTGCTCTGCGATCCCGTTGGATACCGCAGGTATGAGACAGGTGCAAGGCCCATCCCACCCTACATCCAAAGGGGTGTTGAGCTTGTCCATTTTTTGCACAAAAACGGGTTGCTAAATAAATTCCAAAAATTTATTGAAAAAGACTTGACATTGTAGCCAATGGCTATATAATTTAATCCATGGACAGGCAATAAAGCAAGTCCCCGACGCCTCCGGTAGCAGGCAGGAGTAGAAAAATGAGCAACATCACTTACACATTCCCAGATCAATCCGCCATCCCAGCACCACTGCGCGGAAAGACATTCACGGGCGGTAAATTGGCCCGCCACATGATTGGTGGGTCGCCAGTTGAGGTGATCATGTTTGCAGAGCGGATCAACGGCCAAACAGTTGCCGCAAAAGTCGCCGGGAAACCTGAGTTGGAAGCCGCTGTGGCAGCAATTAAGACCGCCGAAGCCAAAGCCAAAGCAGATGCTCAAACGTCCCTTGAAATTGCCGTACCTGGTGTGACCGCTTATGAGGCTGCAATGCGCACATATACCAACGCAGCAGCAGCCTACGACCGCGCATCAGAACGCGGCTACCCTGCAAAAGAAGCGGCTGCTGCCAAGGCTGCTGACGATGCTTTGCACGCGGTGATGATCCAATACCCAGCGACTGCTCTATGGCGCAAGGTCATTGCCTTTACGCAAGCCAGCAACGATCAAAAATCGTCAGCCGGTGATGCGGCAAAAAAGGCCATCATTTCTGGCACTCCAATTGCCGAGGCTGTCGAAAAAATGGAGTCAGACTGGTTGGGCGCAGCTCAGCGTGCCGTCGATAACTCTTAATCAAACTGCCCGCTTCGGCGGGTTTTTATGTACCTCAATCACATCACCCTATCTACCGGCCACACCCGGCGCAGCCCCCGAGCCGAGGTGGCACAGGACACCATCAAGGCACTTAGCCCATGGCTCAAGGCCTGCATGGACTACGTCGATCCCTACCCGCTGCCTGGCCTCCTGGGTGCCCGTGACAGCTTTGTCATGTCGGCCAGCGTTGAGGGCGGCGGTTTGGTGTGCCATGTCGGTCACCAGGTCGATGGCCCGCTGGTGACTTTTGGCATTGCGGCCAGGTCACGCCAGTCTGGCGAGCTGTGGGCGTGGCTGTGCGCACAATACGGCTCACGCGAGGCCTTGGTAGCACCGGCAACGCCCTGGTGTGCTGTGGCTCTGCGCCCGGCCTATCTGGTGCAGCATGGGGTATCTGCGTGGATCGGAGACTTTGAGCGGTGTGTCGCCTGGACGTGGCTGGAGTCATCAAAAAATAGTTCGAAAACACCTTGACATTGTAGCCAATGGCTATAAAATAGAGACATCAAACAAACCAAGGAAACGCCATCATGCCAACATTTGAAATCTATGACCGTTTCAGCCACCTGAACGATACAGACGCTGGCCGTGAGTCCTTGGATGTTTATGCCCAGGCTATTGAATCTGGAAAGTCCGAAGATGAAGCGGAAGTACTGGCCTCGAACGTACTTCAGCGGGCTGGCTACAACGTCAACGCCAAGGGTGGTGTCTCCATCCGTGAATACCAATAACCGAAGGAAACCATTAAATGCAACCCAAATCTTTTGGTGATGCTGAAGTTTCGGCACTTGCCCAAGTAGAGCGCCAAATGGATGCGGGAACCACCCAATATGTACTCTGCCCAATGGTCAGCGTTGGGCATTTCCGCATGCATTGCTTGAACCTCTTGGGATAGTCAGCGGTCAACGAGTTAGCAATATTTTGTTGGATCAATTACTTGAGCGTCATGTGGCATACCTTGCGGCATTGGTTGCAATTGACAAAGCAAGTGGCGCAACTTAAAGGAAACCTTTGTGAAAACTGCTTTCAAACAATCAATCGACGCTGATCGGCCTCATACGCTTTTGACTGTGGACACAAAGCGCAGTGGATCACTGGAGTACCGTTACGACGACACCCAAGAGGTGATTTCTGTCCCAAATATTTGGTACAACCAAACGTACCAAATCCGTGTTGAATTCATGCGAGGGAAAGCCAAATTGCAAGACGAAATGGCAAACAAGTTCAAGAAAAATCCAACCTTGGGACTTTCGCAGGCGGCAGTTGACCAAATTGTTGATAGACACCGAGTAAAAGCTGTTCTGATGCAAGCTGAGGCCGACCGAATGGAAGCCGCTGGCGTTCAGTCGCATCCGGTTGCCGCATCCCACATGAAACTCGATTACGAGGCAATCGTTGTGTGAGAGCAAGAGCTAACGTGAGTAGCATCATGGAAAACTAGCCCCCACAGAGAACGAGCGCCGAGCACTGGAGTTTCTTGTTCGTGGTGGTGAATCTGTGTTGGAGTCGTTTACTGATTTCTTTACCCGGTTTCGCCGTGAAAATAAGCTCTCCGGTTGTTTGGCATAATCACTACTTCTCATAACATGGTTGACACCAACCTTATGCCGGTTCAGTGTTATTTAATTGGTAATTAATTGGTACTCTAATTACCTATATGAATCAAACAAAACAAACCAACAATCAGAAGTTGCGAGAGTTGATTGACGGCGCAAATCTTACTCACACCGCCGCACTCGAATTATTCAATCGTGAATTTGGTGTCCGTGGCTTGACTGAATCGGCATGGAAGGGGTATTTCTGCAATCCTAATTCAAGTCGATACCGTAGTTTCAGTGATGCGTTAATATCACACGCTGAAAAAATATTTACTCCATTGAGTGCAAAATAATGTGATAGTGTTCAAGAACACTTATACTAAGGCCATATCAACAAGGAATTAATATGGCCAACATCAATAAACGCAATTTCGCATTTATTCTCTTTTTCCTGCTGGGTGCTGCATTATTCTCCCCAGCCACATTTGGTAACGTGGTGGCGGGTGCTGCTGGTGCTGCAAGCGTCTTTCTGATGTTCACCGCATCAGGGCCGGTGAGCACGCAGGCTGTCCCTTTGGTCGAGCCAGCTAAGACGGTCCAAGTAGCAGTTGTGCAAGTACCGGATCGTCAAGTGTTTCATCTCAATGGTGGCAAGTTCATGGTCGAGTTCAGTCGCGTAGATGGCAAGCTCGTGAGTCGGCTGGTTCGCGCATCGACTGTGACGGAAGTTTGATCGTGGAGCACTTGATTTCAAGCGAGCGTCAAACGGCTGACGACGGCAATATGTCAACGGTCACGCCGATTTGTTCTTGCGGCTGGCGTGGCTTCGGTGTCGCGGCCTACAACGACGATCAGCTCTTTCAGGTCAGACGGCAGGGCGAATCTCATTTGTCGCAAACAAAATCATTGGGTGTGAAAAATGGGCGGTAATGCCTTGTCAGTTCCGACAACCCGGCTTGGAAAGCGCCAGTACGAAGATGTGTGTGCTGATGTCGTCGGCAAGCTCAACTCGGTACTGCCTGGGCGTCGTATCTCAGTCATCGAAGCCTATGCAGAGAAGCCCGATTTTGGTGATCTGGACGTACTGATTGAAGGTGGGGCAGGGTACGACCCCTTGGAGGTTGCTAAGGCGCTCGAAGCGGTTGAGGTTGTCCGTAACGGGGATGTGACCAGCATCGGCGTGAATCTAGGTGGTGAGGTTTTTCAAGTTGACTTGATCAAGATCGCGCCTGACTCATTTGAGTTTGCAAAGCACTATTTCGCGTTCAATGACTTGGGAAATCTTTTGGGTAGAGTGGCACATAAGGCTGGTTTTAAGCTCGGACATTTGGGCTTGATCTACGTGATGCGGCAAGATGGAAAATCCTCTCAGGTGATCGACGAGCTGGTGGTTACGCATGATTGGCACGCGGCCTTGAGTTTTCTTGGGTTTGATGCGAACCGATATGCCCAAGGATTCGAGAGTCTTGTGGAAATCTTTGAGTTCGCCGTGAGTAGCCGGTACTGCAACAAAGACATTTACTTGCTTGAGAACCGCAACGCGGTGTCGCGGATTCGGGACCGCAAGCGCAAAACCTACACATCATTTTTACTGTGGCTGGATTCGGATGCTTCAACGGCAGTGCATCGGTTTGATTGGGATGACAAAGCGGTCGTTCGCACTGATTTCTTGAATCGGGCATTCCTGAAATTCCCGGTGTTCAAAAGCCACTACGACGCGGCTTTTTTGCGGTGGGAGCGTGATCAGCAAATCCGGCTGAAATTCAATGGTGAGATGGTTTCAAAGATCACTGGTTTGGTGGGCCGTGAGTTGGGCATTTTCATCAAGGATTTCAAGGGTGAATTCCGCGACGATGATGTGTTCAAAGAGTGGGTTGTTGTTGCCGATCAGAAAGAAATTGAACATCGGGTCAGGGTTGCTGGTCGGGTTCTAAAACAGGTATCGGCTTGAGAATCATGACAAATTTGCGTTGGATTGAAAGCAATCGCAACTTTTTTTTGTGATCGCTAAGTCACATGCCGCTCAGACAAAATCCGGTTGATTTCTGACACGGCCATTTTTCCATGTGCTAGGTTTTTCACGCTCAGCTCAATTGCGCCTGTGTAGCGATCCTCAATATTGATTGTGTAGGCCTTGAAAATCCAGGTGAATAGAGAGTTCGAGAATGATGCTACCCCAATGTTGCGCCACTGTAAACCCACACAACTCTTTTTCCAGGGCAAAATACCCTTGACAGCCCAAACACCGTTGTTATTGATGATGAGCTTGATTGATCGAAGAAGCATGACTTGGTAAATGATCGAACCAACGCCAAAAGCGTAAACCCCAAGCACGCCAACACCTAAGTTTTTGTCTTGCAAAAAGAAGTAGGCTGCGACCATAACCACAACATAAAGGACGATGGTGGGAATGGCTGCAAAGTATCCGATCCAGGCCAAGCCAATGGTGATTTGCCCCTCAGATGGTTGGCTGATGTCAACGAGGTCGGTGTTTTGTTCAAGGGACATGGCGTGTTTCCATAATTAAAATTTGCGGCTCCAGTAGAGGTTGGCCAAGCGGCCACGGCTTCTAAAAGATGGATCGTTGGCCTTGTCTTCAAGTTCGAGAATTGGGTTCTTGCCGGTAACGTACACTTTGCCATTTGCGACCGACAAAACGTAGTCATCAACAAGACCTACAAATGCTCTGTGCACCTTTTTTTGGACTTCTCCAGTCTCGCCGTCACAGATGCGTTCAAACAAATCTTTAGAGCTTAAACCGGGTTCGAACCAGGCTTCCCTTGCCAGGCTGACTCCCAACATGCCGCCGTACTGCGCCGCCATCAGCTCGATACGTGGGGGCAAGTCTTCAGCATTAGATGGCATGGGAGGCAAAACCCATTCCCGCATCCAAAATTCCAGCATGAACCGAAGTCTGAGGACATCGATACGAATTTCATTGTCGATACAACTGGCGGCATCGGTGAGATGAAGGCCACCAATTGATCGGCAAAAGAAGAATTCAATGGCTCGCTGTTGTTTGATATTGCTCGGATTGAACTCACCCTTCTGCAAGGTGTTGAACAACAAAGAGGCGTATCCGTATATGAGCAGAAACGCATCCCTCTCAGGGCCTTCATCAAAATCTTCATGCGTTACATAGATTTTTTCCTGTTTCTTAACCGCTGTTCTGCCTCTTTTTCCAGCAATTGATCCTCTAGCGAACTGAATAATCGAGTTTTCGGCATCAGTAAACTCAAAATCAAGTCCCTGTGGGTCCTGAAAAGAGTTCTGAATATCCAGATTATTACATTCAGGATTGGTGCTCCCATCGTCATCAATAAAGCTAGCACCAAAGTCCTCGTCGCTGAAATCATCAAAAGGATTGCAATCAATACCGAAATCCCCGAAATTATTCGTATCACTGTTTCCATTTCCATGAGAAACTTCTCCTATTACAACTTGTGAATCTGTCATGATTGAATTCCTGTTTCGGCAATATCTTCAAAGGCGGCCTCTGAAAGCGGGAAGAGATCTGAATACCCCCCAACATTTTTTTGCTGTGGTGCCTGTTTTTCGGTTGATTTTTCCTTTTCCTTGCCTTTGGCCTCACCCTTTGCAGGCCGTAAACGCGCTTTCTGAGCTTGCAAAATGTAATCGTCCACATTTTTCATGGCGTTGAAGGTCTTGTTGCGTTCTGATTTTTCTTTAGAGTGATTGATTCTGAGTGGGCCAATCGCGTCTTTTGTTGCTTGTGTGAGTTCAATCATTGGCACTTTGATGTTCCATACACGAGGCGATTTGAGAATGATGCACTCGCCTGGCTGCAAAGCTTTAATCACATCTTGGTGGATAAGCGGTTCTGTTTGCTCTCGCTCGCCTGTTCCATAGTTTGATGAGTCTGAAAGCGCTTTGTTTGGCCCAACCTGGAGTGCTTGGGCTGATGCAGATGTTCCCGACCCCTCGCTCGTGCTCTTTAGAACCCTTGTTGTCTCTCCAATTAACTCACTGGCCTTCAGTGCTGTGTCCTGGGAAGAGAGTCTGAAAAACACTTTCAATTCAGTGTTTGCCAAAATGCGTTCAGCAAAATCATCACTGATATTTGTCAGACCAGAATCGGTTTGAATGGCTGGCAAAAGTGCAACACGAGCACTTCGGCTTTGCTCAAACATGATGTTGAGTGCTTCAGTCGAATAAGAACTCATTTCGTCGAGAAACGCGAGGAATGGAATCTTTGGCCGATCTTTCTTGTTGGTTTGTAGCCATGAAATTGATGTTCTCAAATCAGCAACAACCATTTTCCCGAGGTTTTGTGCTGCAACATCCTTTCCCATTGTCGGAAGGGCGCAATAGATTATTTTGTTGTCTCTGATTGATTCATACATTTTTATTTCAGGGGTGTATGAATTAAGTACCTTGCCAAAATTACCGCTTCCAAACTGCTGCATGCGTGCGCCAATGCCTCCAAGCATTTCTTTGAGTCTTTTGAGATCGACGTTGAGCTTGGTTATGGTGCCATCAAGGTTTTGGTCTTTGGCGTACTGTTCCAAAAAGATTGACAAATTCTTTCGTGCCATAGAGTCCGGTGAAGCCTGTGTCACTGTTTGCATCAGATTGTTGAGTACCCCTTCATTCATGGTTAGCAAAGCAAGGTCAAGAAAGTTGTATGCGCGACCCTTGACCCGGTTGCTGTTGAGGTATTCGAGTGGCGTGTTGTTCTTTTTTGCCTCGTTTATCCACTGTTGAACAGTCTCTGGCGACTCTTCTTGTAACGCAGAGATAAAAACGACCAATGCCAGGTTGGATGTTTGTTTGTAGTAGTCAGCACCGGCGGAGTTCGTTGTCGAAGGAATCAGACTGATGATTCGAGCTGCAACTTCATCGGGATCGCCGTACAAGATCGGGTTGTATGAGTTTGAATTTTCGGGTTGTCCAGGGTTGATTACCTGAAAGTCTTTGCCGCGCCCGCAATAAACGGCAAATTCATAGAGTTCCTGGATGTTGTCGCTGTCCAATTTGCCATCCACAAACAGCAACCCGCCACCGCGTTGAATTTGCTGAAACATGAGCAATTTCCCAAAGACTGACTTACCCATACCGGTTTGCCCTTCGATGAGCCCGTGCCGGCAAATGTCTTCGTCACTGATTGTGATTGGTGTGCCGTCATCCGTGGTGTAGCCAAGGAGCATTGCGGAAGTTGTTGGCTCGTAAGGCATAGGATCCGACGATTCCACCTTGCAGGTGGTGGGGATGACAAATTCGCGTCTTGATTTTGAAAGAAGTCCATAAATCAAGTAGTACGCAGCTGTGGCCGAGGAAAGCATGAAAAACAATTCTGATATGGAAGAGCTTTTGATCGTCTTTTCGCCTAGAAGCGGCAAATTTACTTCATACAAATACGCACCAAGATAGTCGTTTACAGGGGGGAACGCGCTGATGAACCCTGCAACGATGACAAGCAGACAAATTGTGTCTGCTGTGCCACCGATGGGCTGTGTTCGAAGAGCTTTGAAGATGTCTTTCATGGGTGTTCAGTTCAGGTGTGAGTAGAGCTGTCTGGCAGTGCCGCAAAACACCATAACGCCTCCACGACGAACGACGCGTTTTTTCTTGGCTTTGGGCAGCCAGATGATGGGGCTTGTTTTGAGGTAATCGGATGCGGCGAGAACTTGAGCAATGTGTTTTCTGGACACCTTGTTTGCGTCTTCAATTGACTTGATCTCGATGTTGAATGTTTCGTTGCGAGCCTTGAATACCACATCGATGTCACCGCGGCCTGGGAGTATTTGGTTTTTGGTTACTTTGGTCTTGTCAATTTTTTCAAGATCTCGAATCGCTCTTTTTTCGACACTTTGACCATGGATTCTGGCCAATAGTGACTGAACGTTGACGACAACAAGAATGGAGCCGACAACCAAGATCATGTAAAACTCTTGATGTTTGCCGTGCTGATACAAGAACAGCCAGCCTGAAACTATGATGACCAGTGTGTAGCCGATCCATGTCAAATTTGCCGTCCATGGTCTATGTGGCTTGTTCGTAACTTTTTCTTGTCGCATGCTTGTGAAGAGTTTTCAAAATTATATGAATGATGCGTTGTTGCAAAGATTGTAATGGATAGATTATTTGATAAAATAAGGCATCAATTCAATGAGATTTAATGATGTTTGCTACTGATGTTGAAGTTACAAATTTCGGGACCGCCAATGTATCTTCCTGGTCTAAATATCGTTATCAAAACCGTCACATTGAACCGCTTGAACCAGGAAGTAATGTCAAGATTGTTGGCAAAGTTCAAACATTGCGCGTGCTTGCTTCCGGTTGGGCTATTGGCCGCATCTCGACAGACGATTTTGGCGACGTAAACATCAATGGCAACGCTCTGGCTGGTCTTACAGAAAAGCTGACCTACGAATTCAGTGGGCTGGTAGAGCGTCATAAAACGTATGGTTTACAGCTCAAGGTTGAAACCGTTGGCCTTCACGTACCAAGCAACGGCAAGGGCATCGAGAAATTCTTGCTACAGAACTACAAAGGCATCGGTAAAAAAGCAGCAGAAAAAATCGTTTCGCATTTTTCCAGGCAGTCAGGTGGGCTTGAGCAGTTTCGACGCGATCTGCTTGCCAATCCGTACTCGATGGATTTTTCAGTGGCTGGAATCAAGCGCAAGACGAGCATGGATGGCTCGCAGGACCTGAAAAGCCTGATTTACATGGACATCGCCACAAAAATTGGCGGCGTCGAGCTTGGCGACAAGCTGTTGCGCAAGATCGCCGGTCACTTAGAAGAGTTTGCTAAAAAATCAACAAACCCGATTGAAAAGGCCTGGTCAATTTTGACTCAGAACCCGTATGCGCTGATCCGTGAGTTAGACGGATACGCATTCAGAACTGCCGATATTGTCGCTCGAAAAATTGATTTTGATTTATCTCGTCCTGAACGAACTGGCGCCTTGGTCACTTTTGCCGTGACAGAAGGGTGTAATTCCACCGGTCACAGCTTTTTGACGATGGGAGACTTCAACAAGATCATCCACACTATCGACCGGAATGTGGATGTGTCAGCGGCGATTCAGGCGGCAATTGAGATGGAAGAACCTTTGATTCAAGATCACGGGCGGTTTTACGTTGAAAGCATTTTTCAGGCAGAGCGAAGTCTGGCTATAAATTTGGCTAAACGCTGCAGCCGTCACTTGAGAAGTCAGATTTTTGGTGGGCGTGGACAGGCGATGGAAACGGCTATCGCTGATGCAGAAAACGTGATTGGTTTTGAACTCGATGAGTCTCAACGTGAATGTGTGCGAGGTCTTCTTACTGCGTTTTGCCCTATTCACACCGTCACCGCAGGCCCTGGCTGCGGCAAGACGACCATCATGGAACTGGTTGTTCACATGCTCCAAGGCAAGACCAAGTACATGAATAACCCGGAAACGAATGAGATCGAGGTTGTGCCATACAAAATTGGTTTTTGTGCTCCAACTGGCAAGGCTGCGAAAGTTCTTAATGTTCGGATCAATCGATTTGGCGCAAGTGCGACCACGATTCACACGTTGCTTGGTGTGCGAGGTGCAAAAGATAAGGACAAAGACGGAAATTCGGTCAGCGGGATGTTCATGCACAACCACAATAATCGGCTTGATCTTGACCTTTTGGTTGTTGATGAAACAAGCATGGTCGATCTGGCTTTGATGAGTTCCCTGGTGTCGGCAATGCGAGATGATGCACACATTGTTTTTTTAGGCGATCCAAAACAATTACCCTCAGTAGGGCCGGGCTCGTGTCTTGCTGATATTTTGGATATGCCCTTTGATCATCACGTTTTGAATAAAACTCACCGCAATGATGGTGGCATTTTGGATGTTGTGCGTCTTGCTGGTCTTGGCCATGTTGATTTTGTTCAGCGCCCTGATGTTGACTTTTTGGATGGATTGCCGCCTGCAAGCGACGAATCCATTGGTAGGGTGCTCGACATTTACTGCGATTCTGTGGACGAGAACCTGGGTGACTTTTCGAAAGTTGGCTTGTTGATTGCCAGGCGCAAGGGCGATCCAAACTCAGCAGGCTGGAATTCAACTTACCTCAATGCCGTTCTGAGAGAGCGGTACAACCCGGAGCTTGTCGATGGCGGGGGAGGCGTTCGTGGTGTTGAAGGCTTGGCTCATTCAGCCGTTGGGCACAAAATATTTGGCACGCGCTACCGTGTTGGAGATCGAATCATTGTGCGCAAAAATCTCGTCGTTGCTCAAGGCGATGAAGAGGATGCTCCAGTTGAACAAGTTGTCAATGGGGATACCGGTTCGATCATCGATTACATGGCAAGCAAAGGCGACATCACTTACATCGCACTCAAACTCGATGATGGTAGATCCATTCTTTTGCCTGTGGAACATATTGATGTGCTGGATTTTGCTTACGCAATGACAGTTCATACGGCTCAGGGCAGTGAATACAACCACATCATTTTTGTCTGTGTGAATGGTCACAGCTCTTTTGTTCATAGAGGAATTGTGTTTACCGGGTTCTCTCGTGCCAAGAAAAAACTGACTGTGATCGGTGACTTTGACACTGTTCAAAGCGTTGTGGCCAGGCCATGCCCAAAACGCAATTCTTTTTTGGTTCAACGATTCATCAGGATGATGGAAAAGGTAAAACGCTGATCAGACAACAAGAGAAAGAACCTGTTCCATAAGTTCAGCGGCGATCTTTGTGAATGATGTGGCCAACTCGCTGCCATGAGGTATGATACATACATTATTTTCTTTGCAACACAAACCGGAAAACAATGTATTCAAGGATTTAGCAGCATGTCTTCAAGAACCATTTGCGCGGCATTGCGTGTTTGCGCTTGCGCATTAATGCCCTCACTTTCAACTGTTTGGGCGCAGGATTTGTCAAAGATGACGCCTGCTGATGCTGCCGCAGCGTCAGCAGCAGCCCAGGCAGATGGCAAAGGACTTGCGAACACGCAAATTTCTGGTGCAGCCAGCCCGAGTGTCCTCATTCCCATGGGATCGACCCCTGGACCAAACAACATCATGGGAACTCAGTACACAGGGGTTCCAGATCCCGCTCAGACAGGACTGGTCACAAATCCATCATTGGTGACTACGGGTGGAGCAGCAAAAACAACAAGTGTCAACGGTTTTACCGGCTATTCCAATGACCGTGCAGATCAAGGAAATCAAGCTGCATATTTTGTAACCAGTACCCCATTTCCACAAACAACGATTAACCCAGCGGATCCGCTTGCTGTCATAGCGAAAGGTCCAGAAATACCGACTGGAACCCCCGCAAGCTCATCGCAAATATGCACAACTACTGTAACACCGGTGCCTTTTGATCCGAATATTCAATATATTTGCAATGAAACATATAACATGTATGTTACTTCTTGCTCACTTGATAGAACCATATCTATCAGCCAAACTCCAGTTTGCGATCCTGTCATTGGTAGTGGGACAACTTTCAATACGGTTACATCACCTCCGACAAATGGCTTTATAGGTATGTCGCACCCACCATCCGTTAGCTGCGGTAGCGGTAGTATATTAACTGTAAATTTAGGAAGAATTCCTGGTTCACAACAATGTCATGGGGGCGGGTGCAATAGTGGCTATTTCGAATTTGTAATGAATATTGTTCGCGGCACACCTTCCCGCAGTTGCCAATGGCAGGCTAGAATCTATACAGGGGTGTATTGGGGTTATATGTGTGCAAATTACGATGGTGCTAACACAATTAGCATCCCTGCTTTTGATATGGCTGCAAGCTACATGAAGATTACTGGAAATACTTGTGGAAGAAATGGGTATAATCCTTGTACCTCTTATACTCGTGTTAAGAATCCTGGAGGGGATGTTATAATTATTGGCGGGCATAGAATGCAACCCAATGTTGTTAACGGGGCTGATGTTGATAATTGTATTTCTTTGGGCGGATTCTTGTGATGAAATATATTATCACACTTTTTGTTCTTTTATTTAATGTAATTGAAGGACATGCACAGGTATATCCAACTATATTAAATAATACAAAATATTGTCAGGCCGGAAGCCAGGCACACCCTGCAAGTTATTGCGTTGATGCAACACCTTGCAAACAAATTTCTGGATTTACCGTTTGTCTTAACGGAACACCAACAGTACAAGTTTCAACCCCAGCAGTCTTGAGCGGGTATAGTTGCCCAACCGGATACATATTAAATGGCGCGAGTTGCGAAAAAACAATATCAATATCTGCAACAGTTTCATATTTATGTCCTGCTGGAGCAACGCTTAGTGGTAGTAGCTGCATTACAACGACATCAACTCCGGCAACGGTTAATTATAGCTGCCCTCCTGGGGCAACTCAAAGCGGTGGGAGCTGTTATACGAGCACTTCTTTTCCTGCGACGGTAAATTACCAGTGCCCATCAGGATATTCTTTGAGTGGTACTCAATGCACAAAAACAACTACATCAACAACGTCGCCAACCGTTTCTTACTCGTGTGCGGCAGGCTGGACTTTGAGTGGAACAAATTGCACTTCGGTTACAGCCACAACACCATCCTCCACTTGCCCATCTGGTTCTACTTATAGCGGTGGCGTGTGTGTTGTAAATCCTTATGTCCCCACATCAACGTATTCGTGTCCAGCCGGACAAACTTTATACAGCAATCCGTATGTGCCAGCGGGGGCCTTTGGCGAAGGCAGTACAGAACTGCCTTTGGTACCGGGGGCACCAGTGGGTCGGTTCTTTACGCCTACGTGTGTAGTAAACGCATACACATATTTGGCACCAACATATTTACCAAATGGTGTTTATCCAAGGCTTGAATTATCACTTGTCCAATGTATTGATCCTGGAAATTGGTTTTATGATGCTGCTATATGTTCAGTGTATCCTAATCCGCCTCCGTATATTTACAAAGCTTATGCTGGCGATGTGTCTTTTACTCCTGCTGGATTCATGGCGGTTGGTGCATTATCATGTCCAAAAGGCGGAGCCATTCAAAATAGCCTTTGCACAGGTGCCCCAAATTTAACGCCAGGTATAAGTTGTCCATCTGGAAGCGTTTTATCCGGCGGTATGTGTTATACAACGAATTCAACTGCAGCTTCAGCAGCATCAAGCTGCCCAAGTGGGTATTCTTTGATAGGTGGAATGTGCAGTTCTACTTCTACCAGTTCTATTGCTGCAACAGTAAGTTATTCATGTCCATCTGGAGCAACACTTTCTGGAACAAGCTGCAACACAACTGGATCATCAGGCGCTACAGCCAGTTATTCGTGTCCATCAGGGTCATCTCTCTCTGGAACAAATTGCATTTCAACAAGCGCGGCACCGGCCACAGTTGAATACTCTTGCCCTGCAACGTATTTGCTTAACGGCACGAGTTGCGATAACACAAGTTATGTTGCAGCAACACCGGTTTACACCTGTTCTACTGGCGTGTTGTCTGGAACAAATTGTCTCAGCGGTCAATTGCCCAATGGTGCGCTTCAGACTACGTTTTCGTGCTGGTCCACAGCAACAGATTATTCTTGCTATCAAGAAATATCAGAGTGCTCTTTGTACACCGCGAATCCAGCATGTGCTGAAGTTGGTTCAAGAACGTGCCTACCCGATTCGACCGGCGCAATCTTGCCTTCAATTAGCCCCAAGCTAGGCCCATGCATGGCTTACACGCGAACATTCAATTGCTTGCCTACGGGTGCGGCAACGACGACGACGACGACGACCTGTGATCCGGTTGATATGTTAAATGGACTGGATTGGTCAACTTCCTCTCCATCATCAGCAAACGATTTTGTAGCGGCTGCGACGAACCAGGAGTTTGCGCGTCAACTCGTTACATACGGGTACGATGGGACGGACACGCTTGGCAACTTATTCCATGGGGCTGCAATGAGTTGCGCTGATGGGTGGATAGGATTGAAAAATTGTTGCAGTGGTGGCGGTGGTGGTGTTGTATCAAACTTTGAAGGGGCAAGTTTGATGGGCAATGTTGCTGGCACTGCACTGAAAGTCGGTGCAACGTATGGGGCGAAATGGGGTGCTCCCTATGTTTATGACCTAATGATGTCAAACGCAGCGCCTGACATTTTGCAAGGCGGTGTTGCAAGTATGGCTAACGGTTTACAGAGCTACGGATCAAATCCTCTTAATGGAATTGGAATGTACGGTTTTGGATTCACGGATGTTGGCGCAGCAGGGACTTTTGCAAGCAGTACAAGCTCTATCGCTCTTGGCCAAACAGGTTTATATTTCAATCCTTATGCTTTGGCCGCATCTTTAGCGATACAAATTGTCATGGATGCGTTATCCTGTTCGGAAATAGAAAAAGATTTAGTAAATTTGAAATCACAAAATCTTTGTCACTATGTTGGTTCTTATTGCTCGCGCAAACTGAAATTTTTAGGGGCAACGATTGCGTGTCTTGAAACAACAGAATCATATTGCTGTTTTAATGGTCTTTTGGCAAAAGGTATTTTAGAGGGAGCGCATAATCAACTAGGAATATCATGGGGATCGCCTGAATCGCCAAATTGTGCTGGATTATCAGTAGCTCAACTTCAGTCACTTGATTTATCTGGTCCTGCTTTTGCTGGTGTTATGGAGCCATTTAAAGCCAAAGTGTTGAGTAACTTTCAAAATAATGCCGGTTCAAGAATGTCAAATGGCTCCATTCAAAATGATTTGAAAACAACAGGAACTTCAAATATACGTGATATGTGTTTGCAAAGACAATTACTTGAACCGACAATTGTTTGTCCGTAATAACAATACTTTTATTTGAGAAGGTTTTTAATGAGAAAAATTGTAGTTTGTCTAATTGGTGCGTCGATGGTGTTTGGTGCACATGCCGTGACGTTTGCTGGGAAAAGCGATATTTTTGGTTGCGGCACGGTTGTCTCTGTGCGTGACGTTGTTCAGGCTCCGATGAACGATTCTGAGTACCAACGGTATGCCTCTGAAACAAGCAACACTGGGCAAACATTCGTTCAGATCCTGGGCGGCACAGCAGTTGGCGTTGTCGTTGGTGCTGCAGCCGGTGTCGTTACGGACGTTTTGATTGACTCCAACCGCAAAGAGATTCCTGCCGTTGTCGAACCAAAAGACGGCTGGAAACACGTGAAAGCCTTGAAAATCAAAATCGATGACGGTCGTGAAATCAATCTGCCCTTGATCGACGACGGCGGCAATTACAAGGCCGGTCAGCGTTACTTGCTGGGCTACAGCAAGCAACTCGACAACATCCAGTTGGTGTTCAAAGGCGCTCATGTACCCGAAAAAGACGATAGCACGCGGTATCAAAATTACTGCAAGCTTCGGATCGATCAGGCCGTCGCAGACGACATCATTGAACGCAGTAAATCATTGGTGGATGAGTCGAAAGTTGTAGGGGCTGGCTCATGAGAATTAACACTCATTTCCTGCCGGGTGTTCTTTTGATGGGAATGGCCGTGTCAGCTTTTGCAGTTGATCTATCCAAACCTGGAGAAACTGTTGTTCGCAAGGAAATGACAAGCGCTGAAGCTTTTGAAACTGCGGTTCGCTTAGGCAAAGCCAACGGGATTCTTGTTGGCCCGCAAGCGGAAAGTTTGCATAAGGAAACCAGGTCGGCTGAACCTACATTGATTGACATTGAAAAAGACACGGTTCTACCAAATGGCTGCCAGGTCTTGTTTATGACTTTGACACAACCAAACGTGCCAACTCGCACTGAAGCCAATGCAGGAAACTTTGTTTCAAAAACAAAGTTGACTCTTTGCCGTAGCGGGGTGCAGCCAGAAGTTGAAGTTGTCGGCTGCACTGTTGGCATTCAAGATTGCATGCCTCGCTGATTTTTTTAAGATATGTATTATATAATTTGCAACATGAACTCTAAAAACAACTTCAAGAGAACTGCAATTTTCTGCTTTTTTGCTGTTTGGCTCACTGGTTGTTCTGGCTTGAAGCCCGTGGAACAAAGCGATTCACACTCTAATGTTGTTCGACCTGATGTTGATTCAAGTGGCATTGAGGCAGCTCAAAGAGCATTGCCAACAATCAATGGCAATAGCACTCAGCGAGCACATTACGACCATGTTTACATTGATCCAAGGGACGCTAAAGCTCGATCTCTGAAGACGATTACTCTGGATGATGCTATTGCAAATGACGTTCTTGCTTCAAGCAATTTGCCTGTTGTTCGTCAAGAAATTGATACCGAAAAGTTGCGGTGGGTTGTCTTTTCTAAAGCTGATAGGCGCCCAAGTGATATTGAAGGTGTTGGCGGTTTTGGTATTGAAAAAGGAAACTACACAGAGGTCAATTTCAATGTGAACGAAACTGAAATTCTTAACAAGGAAAAGATTTTACCTCTGGTGTCAAAGGCGGGCCGTGTAAGCGGCGTCTTTTATCTTGTTGGTTATGCCGATGAAACCGGTATTGAGGCAAAGAACAAAACTCTTTCTGAAAAACGAGCAAATTCCGTTAAAGAGTTTCTTGTGGCGGCTAATATTCACCGAACAAGAATTATTGAATCAGGTGGTGGTATCTCACGAATTTACCCTGATTTGGCTTCAAATCGCAGGACTTCAATTATTTTCAAATTGGATTCAAAGAAATGAAAAATGTCAGAATTCCCCGCTATATCGATAGCACACCACAACTTTTCTTTTGGGAGCTTGATGAGTTTGTAATATTAATGGCTGGATTGGCTGTTGGTATTCTCGCTGGTGGTGTGTACACTGTTGTTGGACTTGGAGTAGGGTTTTACCTTGTTTCTGTCTTTAAGAAATACAAAGAAGGTGGACTTCCTGGGCAACTCAATCACATCGGCCATTGGCACAACGTAATTAATATTAATCCACATTTTCCTAATAGCGGTGTTCGGAGGCTTTTCAAATGAATTTAACGGTACACAGCAATAATATTGTTTCTCTCAAAAGATCCAATTCAATTCTTGCCATTGCTTGCGTTGTAATGGCCTTAACTATTGCGATGTTGATGATTTCAAACAGTTCAAAGCACGAGCGTATTGTGATTGTTCCTCCTGGACTCTCCGGGCCTGTTGAAATCGATTGGGGGGGTGCCAGTGCTGAGTATATAAAATCGTTCGGGATTTTTTACGCAACATTGGTCGGAACGATTTCTCCGAAGAATGTCAATTACGTGGCTGATAGATTGTCAGCGATGACTTCAGTGAACTCATATCCAGTTATCCGCAAGCGACTATTGTCGCTGGCCATGGATCCTCAATTTGTCAATAGCGGTTCTTCTGTCAATTTTGTTTCGAATGAGGTTGTTTATGAACCCGAACGCAAGAAGGTGTTTGTCGTCGGGGAATCACGCGTTCAGTCTGGATACGGCAGTGTAAAGGTATCTCCGATCGTTTACGAAATGGACATTACCATTTTAGAGGGGCGACCAGTTGTTCAATTGCTTGAGAACTATCCTGGAAATTCACCCCGTACTGCAAAATGGATTGCTGAACACCCGCCCGTCAAAAAGGAATAGTAATGAAGAAAGCGTTTGTAATTTCAGTTGTTTCGATGGCGTGTGTGGCGTCATTTGCTCAGGATGTACAGCCAGATGTCAGTTCTCAGGCTGCATCTATAGCTCGATCTCGTTTGGCTGAGCGTGAGCTTTCTCGGGTTGATGCTTCAAAGGAAAAGGGGCCATCGGTTTTTATACCCAAAAAGGGGGCTATTGTCATTCCTGCAAAACCATCATTGCAGGTAGTCGCAAAACCCGTTTCGGTTGAAAACAGTGGTGTTGCTCCAGGTGCGATTAAATTACCAATTGAAAAACCTTTAGCTGCCGAAACCAGAGAGTTGCCTGGCCTCGGAATGATGCCCGGCGTGATCACGGAAAACAAAATCAAATCTGTCAAAGTTGGTACAGATCGTAACGAGCGAATCTACATCTCACAAAGTCAACTCAACAAAATCGCAACGCCCTTTACTTTTCCAAAAGCAGTTGATGTGACAGGTGCTAGCCTGAAGGTGGTTGGGCAGGACGTTTTTATTCAGCCGTCAAGCGAACAACCTGTGACGATTTATATCAGCGACAACGGCGTTGGCCAGTCGGTGGGGTTGACCTTGGTCCCTGTTGCAAATTTGCCCGCTCAATCGATCGTGATTGAACCAGACGCCAGCACGAATAAAATCGTTCAGCCTCAGATCAAAACCGATGATTTGATTCCGAGCGATTACGTCGGTCGGATTACAAGTCACATTAAACAGCTTGCTTTAGGTAAAACGCCAAGCGGCTTTACCAGAAGCAGTTTGCCTACGGCAACGGCTGTCAATAAGCAAATGATGTTTGCAACGCAGCACAAATACGTTGGTTCTACTTACGATATTTTTAGCTACAAACTTACATCAATCTCAACATCTCCAGTTGAGCTGAGTGAAGAGACTTTTTACACGCCAAATGTTCGTGCTGTTGCTTTCTTTCCCAGCGCAATGCTTCAACGGGGAGAAAGCACTACGGTCTTTGTGATTGCTGATCACGCGGAGGCCGCAAAATGACTGCTGGCAAAAAACCAAATTTGATTGACAATTTCAAGTCGCTTCCCTCGGGGACGCGTAACGGCATCATCTTGGGCGCTGTTGTTGTAGCAATGTTTGTTTATGGGACGATCAACGACTCTGGTCCCAAAATCAAAGGGGCAAGTAAAGAACAAAAAGATTCGTTCACCGTTGCAAATCCTGGCTCCGTTCAATCAACAGAAGGAATCGCTTCAGCTCTGTCAAATGCAGAGAAAAAGCAAAGGGATTTGGAATCGCAACTTGAACTTTTAAAGCTGCAAAACAAGCAGATCATTGAAGGTTCGAGCGTTGATGGGAAATGGAATGAGATTGCCACATTGACATCGCAAGTTCAGGAACTCAAGCAACGACTTGACAGTGGAAATGTTCCTCAAGCAAAACGTGCGCCGGTTGGCTCAACGCCTGCCGCAAATGATTCAACGGTTGCGCCAGGAAGTCTCAGTTTGCCCTTGCCGCCGCCGCCTGTAACGGGTGGTCGTGTTCCTAATTCCGTCGGCGACAAACCTGGCGCTTCTACACCCGAACCTTTAGCGCCTGCGAGCAATGGTCCGAATTCAGGTGCTCGTGAAATCCAGGTTGTTGGAGATAGTGCCCCCGCGCCTGGGCGTGCTGGTAATCCTCAAAAAACCGAGATTATTGCCAATATACCAGCGGGGTCAAACTTTGAAGCCATTCTGTTAAATGGGATGGATGCCTCTACTGCAATCGCGGCAAACAAAACGCCGTCGCCTGCCGTGCTGCGAATCAAAACAGATGCAATTTTGCCGTCCCTCTACAAATACAACCTGCAAAATTGTTTTGTTCTTGTCGGTGGCTATGGAAACATGAGTTCAGAACGAGTTGAGATGCGTTCTGAAACGATGAGTTGCATCAATGACAAGGGAGAGGTTTATGAAGGCAAGATAGAGGCTTATGTCGTCGGTGAAGACGGCAAAGTTGGTGCACGAGGAAGGCTTGTCTCGAAACAGGGTAGTTTGCTTGCTAAGTCGTTTCTGGCTGGTTTGGCAAGCGGTGTTGGAAGCGCGTTCTCTCCGCAACCGGTTCAGTCGATCAACATTGCCGGTGGCGAACAGCAGCCGTATCAATACCCAAGCGGCGATCAGGTTGTTGGGACGGGTATTGGCAAAGGGATGAATGTAGCTGGTTCGCAGTTGGCTGCGTACTATCTCAAGGTGGCAGAGCAACTGTTCCCGATTGTTGAGCTTGATGCAGGGCGCAAAATGACCATTGTTCTGCTCAAAGGCGTTGATCTCAAAATGGATAAAAAATTGAAATAATTTTTTAACAGGCGTTAAATTTTCTGGAATTTGTGGCTACAATGTTTGCAACAGCACTTTTTATGAAGCACTCAAACACGTTTTTTAACATCAGCACTTTTGCGGCATGCTTGGCAATGACTGGATGTGCGTCTGTTGTCAACACTGCTGACAATGCGGACTTCGGCTGCCCAGGGATGCCGTTAGGGGTAACTTGCAAAACGCCTGCTGCTGTTTACAACTCTTCAAACGGGCCTTTGCCTGTAACCGATTTCGATACACCTATTGGGGCAAAAACTCTTGCGAGTTCCGGGGGGGTCGCTGCGGTGTCGTTCCCCGGTTCTGCCGTTCCCGCATCTCTGCCTCAAATGGTTGAAACTGCCTCCGTTACGACAAAAGGTCCAAAGCCAGTTCGAGAGGCCGCAAAGGTTGTGCGAATCTGGATTGCCCCTTGGGTTGACAAAGAAGACAACCTGCATTTGGCTCAACTTCAATACACCGAGGTGACGCCTCGCTATTGGACAGTAGGCATCGATGAAGTGAAGTCTGGAAGCTCTTATGTTATTCCACACGTTGCTTTCAATAATATTGCCTTGCCTGGAGATGCTGGCAAGGACCCCAATGATCGCCCGGTGGGGCGTTCATCCGATGGTTCAAATCCACCGGTGTCAGTACCACCAAATCCGCTGTGAAGCGTCGAGCATTAATAATTGGCTAATTGCTGCTTAATTATGTTCTTTGCAACACATATCCTTTGTTTGAAATGAGGCTTGAAATGAAATTTGTGAAACCTTCTACATTGACCACTTTGGTTGTTCTCTCGTTGCTGTCTGCAAGTTCTGCTTTTGCTGCTGGTGGTGATGCTACCTTTGCTGGCCCTTTGGCAACTCTTACCGGTTGGCTGACTGGCTCTATGGGTCAATTGTTTGCAATTGGTGCGCTGGCCGTCGGGCTGGGTATCGGTATCGTGAAGCAAAGCATTATGGCCGTTGTGGTCGGCATTGCGGTGGCTCTTGCCGCAAGTACTGGTCCCGCAGTTTTGACCGCAGTATTCGGCGCAGCTCTGTAATCGGTTTTGCGCTGTCTGTTAAATATGGCGCACTTGTGCGCCATATTTTTTTGGTGAATTTAATTTCAAATCACATTTAATCGAGAATAAGAATGAATTTACAAGGTAAATACGATCCGCTTGATACCATGTTCTCAATGCAGTCGTTTGATGTCAAAACGAATACCTTTGCCGGATATTATGATGGCGAAAAAGATGTTTACCTTGGTGCAATGTGGTTGAGTGACCCTATGACTGGACTAGATGAAAGCCAGCTACTTTCCATTCAATCAATTCTTTCTAGCCCATTCCAAAAAGAAACAGTAATTCAAATTGGTCTATTAAGTTCACCAGATATTCAAAATGCCGTTTTTGATTACAAAAATAAAAAAAGTAAATGCCAAAATTCAATCATCAATGAATTAGTCAAGAGGCAAGCAGATCTAATTTCAAGCGGAACAGAGAAAGCCATCGTTGAAGCAAGTGGCGTTCTACTTTGCAAAAAACGTATTATCGTCACGTTTAAATGCAAATTTGATAAGGTTTACGTCGGAAATCTGGTTAATTTCAACGAACAAGCTTCAAAGGTTGAATCCAGTCTAAGAGCCAACGGATTGATGGTCCGACGCGGAGGCGCTTCTGATTATCTTGGTATTACCAGATTAATCACCCATCTTTATGATGAATATGATGACCGATATGACGAATCACTAGCTTTGAATGAGCAAGTGTTTTACACTGGCGATGAAATCATCATTAATAAAGAGTTCATTGAATTCAATACTGGATCAAATAAAGCGAATAACTATTTCGCAAATGTCTTATCGCCCAAATTTTTGCCAAAAGATTTCAATCTTGGTTTAATGAATTATGCGATTGGCGATCCAAGGGGTTTGAGTAATCAGATAAGATTGCCATACCTGATGATCATTAACCTTAACTACCCTGACCAGGTTGTAAAAAAAGCTGAGATCGTGAAAAAAACTGGTTGGATCACGCATCAGCTTTTCGGCGGGGCTGCCAAATTCATGCCGAGTCTGACTTTAAAAAAAGAAGGCTTCGACATCCTGAATGATGAAATTGAGCGTAACTCAGCCGTCCTGGTTGAAGCGACTTTCGCTCTTTGGCTCTTTGGTCGAAACAAGGCCGATGTGCAAGCTCAAAATGATGACATCAGGACCTACTGGTCCTCATTGGGATTTGAGATGCGTGCGGATAAGTTTGTGATGGACGTGTTGTTTAGCTACTGCATGCCACTGAATCCCACATCAAAGAGCGGTCGCGGCCTATTTCGTAAACACACGCTTACGGCTTCAGAAGCCGCTCAATTTTTGCCGGTTATCGCCGAGTGGCGCGGGAGTCCCAAACCTTCAATCATCCTATCAACAAGACGTGGCGAAGTCGGAGGAATTGATCTTTTCAAAACGTCGGGGTCGTATAACGCGATTTTGAACGCAATGAGTGGTGGCGGTAAATCGTTTGTCACTCAAAGAATTATTGTTGATTATCTGGCTGAAGGTGCGAAAGTTTGGGTTATTGATAGCGGTTATTCATATTTGAAACTTTGCAAGGCACAGGGTGGCACTTTTCTTGATTTCCAGCCGACAAGTGATATTTGTTTGAATCCGTTCACGTCATTTCTGCCAGAGCGAGGCGGTGAAGCGAAAAATATCGATGACGAGATGGAAATGCTATGCAACCTTTTGGAGCGCATGGCTGCCCAACGGGAATCTCTGGATGACATGGAAATTGAAACACTCAAAAAAGCTATTCGCCAAACATTTATTGAACATCAAGGATATACCACCGTTCAAAACATCTCCGAATGGTTATCGGCTCAGTCGAATGATCCAAGGGCAAAGGATTTGGCTTTGAGACTTGATAGTTTTGCTTATGGTCAGTATGCCAGATACTTCAACGACCACGCAAACGTCAACATGGCAAGTGACTTCGTGGTGTGCGAGCTTGATGGTCTGAAGAATCAAAAAATGCTTCAACAGGTTGTTTTATTGCAATTGATTTCGCAGATCAACAATGAGATGTACCTAAGCAGCAAAAATGGTGATACCCGAAAACGTCTTCTAATTGTTGATGAGGCTTGGTCGCTTATTGATGACCCGGTGATGGGTAGGGCATTTGAAACCGCGTTCCGAACTGCACGAAAATTTGACTCAAGCATTTTTGTTGTGAGTCAAGGTGTTTCTGATATGTATAAATCTCCTGCTGCAAAAGCAATGGTTGATAATGCGTCATGGCATATTATTCTTCAGCAAAAGACAGAGGCAATTGAATCGGTAAAGCTTGAAGGGCAGCTAAACCTTGACCCTTATTCTTGGGAAATGTTAAAAACACTTCAAACCGTTGCCGGGCAGTATTCCGAAATGATGGTGATCAACAATGGTGCGGCGGGGGTTTTCCGATTAACAGTTGATAAATTTACTCAGGTGATGTTTTCAACAAGCGGGAAGGAACGAACACAGATCATGGCTGATATTGAGGCTGGGATCGATGTTATTGAATCCATCCAAAATTACATCATCGGAGATGATGCCTTTATTCGCTTCACTGAAATTCGTCAGTTAATTCAAGAAATGGTTGATATGGGTAGAAATAAATCTGAAATATCGAAAATGCTTCAAAAAGCCATAATTGAAGTTGAATCAATGGAGTAAATAAATGAACGAAAAAGAAAATAAAGAAACGGATGCGCTGGACGTTCCTTTGGCGGCAAGCTCCGAACCAACTCAAACCAAAAATCCTGTGCATTCTGCCACTCAGGAAGAAAGCAGCCAGTACGTCACTTTTTCTTCAGTTTTGATTGTGATGGCGGCGACAGTGCTGGTAACGCTGGGTGCAGTTTATCTAGGTGCAATGAAGGGCTATTTAAGCTTTGATGCTTCAACAAACCACCAAAAGATTGTGACACTTGATCCTGATCGATTGGTTGAAGCTGGTTTTAAAGCAACTCAGAACAATGCAATCGGTGGTGATGCAAACGCCGATGCCGCCAAATTTCAAGCCAAATTAAAGGCTGAGATTGATCGACTGTCGAGCCATGGCTACATAGTCATTCACAGCAGAGCTGTTGTCGCCAATGGTCCGAACATGGACGTTACAGATGACATTATCTCCAGGCTCGGGTTGGCGCAAACGGGAGCATCCAAATGAACGCAGCATTGACGTTTTTGGACAAGCACCTTGGGTTCATGATCCGTGTAGAAAAAAAGGAGCGTGACCGGGCTCTTTTTGTGTTAGTTCTCACGTTTGCGGCGGTTGTTGGCTTTTCAAAATACTTTGGTGTTTTTCTTGATACTGCTGATATTCGCTGCATGCCAGAAAGACTCTATGTTGGCTATCCCATGCTTCGGGGGCCTCAACCCGGTGACATTGTTAGCTTTACGTCCACTGAGCGAGAAACACTTGGAATCTATCGTGGCAAACGTCTTGCAAAAATTGTCATGGCAATGGGTGGCGACAGAGTGCTCAGTGATGATCGAGGTGTGTTCATCAACGGCAAATTCATTGCAGCCCGCAACGAAATCAATCTTCAAAAAATAAAGGACCGGAAACTTGAACCCGTGAATATTGATCGGGTTTTAGCACCTGGTGAATTATTTGTCATGGGGACGTTGCCGCGATCATTTGACTCGCGCTATTGGGGCACTCTGCCAGAAAAACTCATAGATCGATTTGTGTTGGCGGTAATTTGATGAAAACATTTCCCCTTCTCCTGCCTGGTGTGCTTTTGCTTTTGACATCGTTGGCTGCTGATGCTCAGCGCACAGCAGGACAATTTGATCCGTTTGAAGGGGACGGGTATTACTGGTACAAAAGAGATCCAGAAGCACAGTTGCCTAAAAAACCAGCATCTGCACCAAAACCTGTTGATCCAAAACCTGTTAAGGAAAAACCAACAGAACAAAAACCACTCTCGGTAGCCTGGTTGAAGGCGAATATGCCAATCCTTCTTGATAAGGCAATTGAAAATCCAACTCGTGAAAATGTTGCAAACTATATGTATGCGCAACGAGTTGTCCTTGATAAATCGCAGACCTTTTCTGATATGGCTGCTGATGTTGTTGCGTCAGATGGCTATCTCGATGAAAACAATCGTGTGCCTTTGTCTTCATATGCTCAAAATGCATTCATTCTTGAAAAGTCAAGCAATGAAACGTCTGTGATGAAGTATTTGGCTGGTAAGAGCGGTATTTGGGTATTCGTTGACAAGCCGGATAAATGTCGTGCATGCGCTGACTATGTTAATAATATCGTTACGTCTAACATCGTCGGCCTTGAAGCTGTTTATGGATTTCATGTCAGATTGATTGACGTCAGCACGCCAGAAGGGTCAATGGCTGCCAAGAAATTAAATCTAAAATTGACACCAACAACTGTTTTAGTTGTGCCTCCGTCAAGTTACTACTTGGTTTCTCAAGGCTTAATGTCTGCAACATCCCTACAGCAAAAAATTCTTGTTTCTGCAAGGATGAATGGAATGCTGAAGGATGAAATGATTGAAAAAATTAACCCATATTCAAAGGGCCTGATTGCAAAAGGCACGCTTGATTCAGCGGAATTCAACGATGATCCAAGTGTTGTGATGAGTAAGTTTAGAGAACAATTGACAGGAGTGAAATAATGAAGGCGAAGAAGTTATTTGTTGTTTGTTTGATTTGTTCGTTCCAAATCACAACTGCCAATGCAGCACTGGATTCAGTCCTTGATGGCATGTACGCAAATGCAACCGGGCCTGATGTCACGTCGAGTCAATTTGGCGGTACGCTTTCAGGTGGTTCACTTTATATCAGAAGCCCAATCACAAATTTGCAAGTGTTTTCGATGGACCCGCCACGATTCTCAGCAGGGTGTGGTGGTATCGATTTATATCTTGGGTCGTGGACATTTATCTCTGCAGCAAAGCTAACTCAATTTCTGCGACATATTGCCCAAAATGCAGCGCCATTGCTTTTTAAAATGGCTGTAACCAGTTTATTTCCGAATTTGTCTGCCGCTGTTGACAAATTTCAAGCAATAGCGCAGGACATGAATTCGAGCCAGTTAAATAGTTGCAAACTGGCAACTGGTATGGTTGACGCCCTGAAATTAAATCCAGCCGGAGCATTAGATGATCTCTCGAAAAATATTACTCACGGATGGGAAGTTCTCAAAGGGTGGAAGGAAAACTTTACAGATGCAGTTGATACGGCAGTAAGCCGACCATCGGCAGGTGTTGCTCGGGCCAATGGAGCTGTTATGCCTGATGGAAGAAAAGAAGTTCAAGAACTCGGGAATCTCACTTGGAATGCAATGAAATCAAAAACATTTGCTGGTGAGCTTTTGAATTTAGGTGATTCTGAATATATTTCGATGGAGATTGTTCAATCTATACTCGGGACCGAGGTGCGAAAACAAGGGACAACACCAGAAAGCGAAACCGAAAACCCACCTTTTCTTCCATTACTTAGAGTTTCCCAATTGGTCAATCCAGATATTGACGCAAATGGAACTCGTTCGATTCCTGTGTGGAAATGTGATTCAGAGCCTAACCAATGTCAGGCTCCGATCAAATCCGCAATGGCTTCTTATGGCATTAAAGGTTATGTTATGAGAAATATGATGGGCGCACCGGATGCAACTGCCCCTCAAGTTGGATCCATTATTTATCAACTGACCAACTGCACGTCTGCTAATTGTGGTTTGTCTGCTTCTCAATTCCATTTTTTGAATGCAGTTGGCAGTGTGCCTGTTGTTGCAATCATGATGCGAGCGCAAAAGAATCCACGCGTTCTTGGAATTATTGTTCCTCGTTTGGTGGATGAAATGGTGGATGAAGTTTCGCTTCTGTATGTAAATGGTTTGATAAATGTTGTTTCAACTATTTTCAGTGAAACGAAAACGCCGCCACCGAAAACATTTGACGCGGCATTTGCGAACTTGCTTGATGATCAGCGTTATCTCCAAGAAAAAGCTTCGACTGGTATTGAGAAGTTAAATGCTAATATGCAATTTATTGATTCATCGAATAGATCGTTGAATTTATCTTTAGGCTACCGTCCCCGGTAATTTTAGGAAGGTCAAATAATGGCTTTTACTGCACCAGTTTTCTCAAATGCAAATATAGGCACTTGGGATTACTACATCATGTCTGATAACACTGCCGTATGGCGAGCATTAAACGGACTTGCGGCCTGGTTTAATGGCAGTGCTGGATTGATTACCGGCGCGGCTGGGCTCGGTGCGCTTATCGTTTTGACTGTTATTTTATGGGGGGCTGTTGTTCACTCAAAATCGATTGGCACTGGAACACTTGGCATTTGGTTTTTTTTCATGGCAATGATGGGAATGAATGGTACGGCCCAAGTCATTAATGTTTATACTGGCCAAGTTACTTTGGTAAATAATGTGCCTGCACTGGCTTTAATACCTGCTAGTGCATTTTCAAAAGCCGGGTATGCTGTATTTACTTCGATGGAAACTGCTTTTGCTTCTGTTAACGGAAGTTATATGTCAGTTAATCAAAATGCTTTTGTTGGGCCGATTGACATTCTTTTGGCATTAAGGTCGCCTTCAGCGCCATCATATACACCTGCGCTCAATAAAACGCTTGTTCAGGTGGTTAATGACTGTGCAAGTAATCCTGGCGGGCCTGTTGCGCCCATTGCTCTTGCAGATGCTCCTGATGCTTTGCAGTGGTTGCAAACTTACGGTCGCCAGACTGGTCTAACCAAGATCTACACTGAGTTTGATACGACCGGCTTGGGGGGGGTTGCCGATTGTGCGGCTGGATTAGCCTATATCAACAATCAGTTTTCAACTTATGCGGCTGGCAGTCCTGGGCTTGTCGGTTTTTTGAACGCAGCGACGACAAAAAAGAACCCTCAAGATGTTAATGGTCAGTGGGGAACAACGGCTGTTCAGGATTCGTGGAATTTCCTGTATGGGACTATTCCGGCAATGGCTCAATCGGCTCAACAATTCACAAAAAACGCACTGACTGCAACAACCATCTCCTACACGATGGACTGCATGAGCCAGAGCGGAATGCTTACAACTGCGGAAAACTGTATGGCGGGCGCACTTGCTGCTGCGGATGGAAAAGAAAGATGGAAGATTGAAGCGGCAATGGCAGGCAGTGGCTTTCTAAAAACGATGTTTACCTCAATGGGGTTTTTGCAGGTTATTTTTTTGGCGCTTTTCCCGTTCATTGCAATTTACGGTTTGATCGTGGTAAATAAAACTGCGGCTGTCTTTGGCGGATATATTCTGCTTGGGGTTTGGTCGCAATCCTGGATGATTGTTGTGGCTCCCATCCAGTCCTATATCCAGACAAGCATCATTGATGACATGACCAAAGGTTTGTCTGTGAGTCACGCGGTCACGATGGCCAACATGAATACGATTTATGACCAACTTTCAACGAAATTAGCTGTTGCGTCAGACTTGATGGCCAATGCGCAAATGCTTTCTTTGGCATTGTTGTCGGGATCGGTGTATGCGCTCAGCGGACTTGCAGGGAAGTGGGGCGGCAGCGGTCACAACGACTCAAGTCTGCTTCAACAAAAACCATTGGAAAGTGCGGCGTTTTTCAAAGGTGGCAGCCTTGCCTCTGTCAGCAATTTCAGAAGTGAGCAAGGTGGAATTGTGCAGACAATAGAACACACTGGAGCTGCTGATTGGTCAGCAACAACGACTTTCATGACCAATTTGAGTCAAACCTCTGCAAAAGGGTCTTCTATCGGATCTAGCGAACAGCGTGCAAACCAGTTGCAGGCGGCAGTTAGAAGCAATACCGATTATTCGGTTAGTTCCGAAGATGCTGCATCAATTATCAAGACATCCGACTCTGCAACATCCTTTACGGGTCAAATGAGTTCTGCCGTGATGAAGGACATTATGGGGGCCATGAAAAGCCGTGGCTTGATTGGCAATCTCAATGCATCTCAGAATTCATTTGCCGAAAGTGCAATTCAAAAAGCCCAGGGTGCTGCAGCAAATAAATTGGCGGCTAATAACCCAGGGTTCATGCAAAGATTGTTCAGCGAAGACGATGAAATTAGAGGCGAAGCCAGAGGGCAGCTTGCAGAAACAGCGGTCGAGTTGTTGACAGCCGGTGCTATGGCAGCAGAGTTTGCTTCAGGCGTTGGCATTGCGGCAACTCCCGCAACAATAGCTACGGGCTTGGCATTGAGGCAGGGGATCAAAGGTTGGGTTAAAGGCGCGACAAAGAGCCGTGCAAAGACAGCCGGAGCGCAAGGCAAGGTTGCTGCGAAAAGAGAATCGGCGGTCATGGGCAATGTCAGCAATCTTGCAAATGGTGTTGGGGCTATTGCAGAGGGCATTGCTGGAAATGTTGGTGCAGTTGCACGGGCAGTTATCACCGATGGAATTAAGAAATCGAATTCGTATAACGTCAGCAAGAAAAATAGTACGGGGTCCACCACAACTGTTTCTGAATCCGATGGTTTGACGCGAGCTGTTACTGCTGCTGTCAATGAAGGCTACAGCGAATCGTCTGGTAAAGGTGTGACGACGACTCAAAGCATCAAATTGGATCACGCCAGCCTTTCTCGAATGGCAACTGCTGGGATTGGAAAGAAAAGTGGTCAACAACTCATGCAACAAGCTGCTACGACTGCAGCTATGGCGAGGGCAGGGCAAATGAAAAAAGCTGACGGTTCTTCGTACACGGCAGATGAAATCAAAAAGGCAGATCAAATGGTTGAAGCTGCAATGCTTGGTCACACAACGGGAAATGTTGCGTTAGACAATTTCAAAAGAAACGTCATTTTTGAGCAAAGCTTGACCAACGCTGTAAATGGTTCCCTTGGGGATGGCCCTGGAATACCTGTTGGCGCAAATTTCTCAAATGAGTTGCGAACTAAAGAGGTCGCTCCAGAGGCTGCTGTGGCTGCTACGAAGGGACATTGGGAGCCAAATCGGGATAAAACAGGCAAGTCTTTGGCAAAACCGGTTGATGACAAAACACTCAAATCATGGCATGATGGGGACGATCAAAACAATGCGGCTGGCAAGGCTAAGGCAGCGAAGAGTGGCTACCATTGGGTTGCGGGGACCAAGGGTAAAGATGCTGTTGTTGGCGGGACGGTGATTGATGAAACATCTCAAACCAATGCCGAATTGCCTTCTCATGTGAATAGCGGCGGCATTGGGGCTGCCATGAAGGGCGGCAGCGGCTCTACAGCCTATAAACAAGTTGAGGCAAGCGTTATACGGGGCGCAAACACAGCTCAAGAACAATTGGCGGCAAGCACCAGGACTGCAGAAGAAGAATTGGCGTTACGACAACCTGGTTTGGTTAAAGATTTTTATGATGATCGCTCCCAAAGAACCACGGAAATAGCTGTGGCTGCGGCGGTTGATGTGGGCGCTGGTGTTTTGGGGGGGGTGTTAAGTGGAGCTAGAGGTGGTCGATCCACGCCAGTTTTGATTGAACCTGGTACTCCTGGGACACCTGGTGGGTCCACCGGTGGCGGGAAGCCTCAAAGTGATACTGCCGGAAAACCAGCACCGCGTAGGCTTAGACCAGTTAGGGTAAAAATGAAGCGTAAGTAAGATGCTGTTTTGTTGCCAAATTGCTACAAATATGAAAAAAATAATTTGTTTTCATTTAAATCTGTGCTTTTTGCATTCTTAACTAATTGTTTTTATTTAATATCGAAGCGTCAACGCCGTTAGAACCGACGTTTTTTAGTATAGGTGGCGCATTAATGCGTTGTAAATAAAGTTTAAGCGACACATCCCCGCTTGATATTGGGGATGTTATGTTTAAAGATATTTTCTATATTATTTGGGTGTTGATTCGAATTGGTGTTGGTGCTGCACCTTGGTTTTTATTCGGCAATAGTCTTACTTTTGCAAACTTTGCTGGAATGTGCTTATGGACGCCTTTGGTGTACGCTTTTCTTTTCAAGAATGAATATGGGGTGAAGAGGAAAGTTGTTCGTCGTCGAAACGGGATGGATTTCAAAACTGACGGTTTTGCGATGAGCCCAATGGATGAAGATTATCTGATTCATAATCAGTAAAAGCTTCAGCACATCCTGAAAACGGCATCATTTAATGATGCCGTTCTAATTTTTAACACTCAAGTGTTGAGTGCATTTGCAAGTGAAAACCAATAAAAGTTTCGATGAACAACTGCTATATAAAAAGCAGCTACGAAAAACAATGAGGCAACGGTGTTGAATGTTGGCTTTGTCTTGATCATCACCCAGGCAAACATAAAGGTAACTAGCATTTTTGCAAAAATAACAACAATTTGAATCGGCGCATTCAAAGTGTGTGATATTTTATTCAAAAGGAAATTGCGTTCGACAAGATGACCGGTATTTAAACCAATGAATGTTGAGATTGCATCCAAAACTTGCAAAATGATAATCAGGGAACATAAACTTGTAACAGCGGCCTTTAGAATCCGTTGTTTTTTTTGAAACTCTACAGATGACTCTTGTTTGTCGGTTGAGCGACGATTTTTTGAAATCTGATGGATTGGTTCAGTCTGATCGTTTTTTGTTGAATTGGAAATGGTTTTTGTCATACGATTTGAGCGCTATAATCATTGCAACACAGTGTTAATGTAACCTACCTTTATGCTCATCTCACGCAGAAACATCAACAAAGCTATGGCTCTCGGCACCGCGTCCTGCCTGGTGCCTGCCTCTTATTCTCAACCTATTGGCGAGAAGAATGAGATTTTGCCCTACCGTACTGTGAACGTCCCTGTCGATCGTGCTCATGTGCTGTTTTTCTTTGATTTCACTTGTCCATTTTGCGCCCGCCTGCATGAGCCCTTCATGAATTGGGCTGCAAGCGTCCCAAAAGTGATCACTGCGTCGGCATTGCCGGTTGTGAACGCGTCCGACGCTTCCGTCTTGAGAAACCAGATCATTGCAGCACGATGCTTTTTTGCCGCAAGCGAATTGGGCAACGCAGATCAAATGCGTAGGTTCACCAATGCTGTTTACGAGAATGTTGCCAACAACGTTCCTATTGGTTCTCAGCAAGGATGGATGCGGGCCTTAAAGGTTGCCAAAATGGATTTGGTTGCTTTTGGCAAAGGGATAGGGGCAAGCAAGCAACTTGACAAAATACGTAAAGCTGGAAAGAAATCACTCTTATACCAACTTGATGCAACCCCAAGTGTGGCGATCGACGGCAAATATGTGGTCACTCCTGATTATGTAGCTGGAAATCAAGAGCATTTTTTCACCTTGATAAACGGATTGGTATCAAAGATTCTTACTGGCTAGACCATGCTAAATCGGTTTTTTTCGTTTCTCTCATTCACTGAAAACAAGAGGCGTGATCTCGGGAAATTCTGTGTGAATTCCAACAATTCGTCGGGGACCCACCTGGCAGAGAATGGTTGTGGGCTGGAATTGAATAGTAGCGAGTACGTGCGAGGCCAAGAACTCAGTGGCTGGGTCATAAAGGTTTCGCCCGGTGGAATAGTTGTGAGGCTACCAAACAAGGAAACTGGTCTTGTGTTGCGTGATGAGATTTGCTGGCCCGGCTACCCTATCAAGTACAAGAAAGGGTCCTGGGTTGATGTTGTTGTGACCTCATTCAAGCCGGGCCGTGGCCTGTTTTTATCGATTCGAAGAGCAAAGAGCAAGGAGCGCATTGAATCGATTTACAAAAATCTGGTCGTTGGATCAATGGTTGACGGACGGATTCGTTCAATCAAGGATTACGGCGTGTTCATTTCGGTAGGCCCCGGTGTGCAGGGCCTATGCCACATCAGCCAGTTAAAAGACATTTCGCTTTTTACCAACCAGTCAATTGGCGATCACATCAAGGTAAGAGTCATCGAATTTGATCGGTCAACCGGCAGAATTCAATTGGAGCCTGCATGAAAAAGGTGCTTATTTGTGTTTGCCTGGTGATTCCTTCGATCTCTATGGGGAAGTCAATTCCTTTTGATGATTGTTTCAGCGAAGCCGCAAAACATTTTGCCGTGAACAAGGCACTGCTGATTGCTATAGCGAAGACCGAATCAGGCTTTAACCCTCAAGTCATTGGACCAGCAAACAAAGATGGAAGCTTTGACATCGGAATGATGCAAATCAACTCCCGGTGGTTGCCTACCTTGAAGGGTTACGGGATCGGTTATTCAGATCTGAGATCGGCTTGCACAAACATTTACGTTGGTGCGTGGATCATGGCCAACAACATTTCACGACACGGAGCTACCTGGAAAGCAGTTGGTGCTTACAACGCCGCAACCACGTACAAGCGTGAACTGTATGTGTCAAAAGTAAGAAGAAATCTCAAAGAATTTCAACCGACAAAAATTGACGAGCCATCTATCAAAAAACTTCCGCACGAAATTCGGGTTGCATCAAATTGAGGATTACTTATGTCAAAGATTGGTGACTTCATTGCGTGGGTATTTATTTCCTTGGTGCTAATTTGGGCTGCCGGGCTGGTGTTTTCTGCTGACAAGTGCACGCGTGTTCACAGGGCCGCATGGCCTGTCATCTACGGCATGGGTGCGGTCGAATCCATTATGGAAAATTGGGCCAGCGCCGGAACCAAGCTGCAGATGCTCAAATACAAAGCAAAAGGTGCGGTGATGATGCAAAGCGTGTTTGAACGAACTGTTTATGGGGAGAAGGACAAATGCACCAAGTAAGCGCTCTAAAGCTTGCGCCTATACGTGGTCGATCTGTTGAACAAACCGGTTGTTTTGTCTCAACTGGTGGTCACACAGAAAGCCGGGTTGTTGATACGCTCAACCGTATTTTTGAGATGGCTGTCATTGAAAAAATATCTGACATTCATTTTGAATTCGATGAGATTGAAGGCTTGTTGGTGCGTGGGCGATTCCAGGGTGACTTGAAGTTTCTTGAGCATCGATTCGATGCCGATGCAGCTCGAATAGCGAAAACCAAAATTTGTGCCAAGTCAAAACTTGATGATCAGCAGCGATTGCTCCCTCAAGACGGGCGCATGATGGTGTATTTCGGAGGTCGTCGCGTTGATATTCGTGTGGCTTTGATCCCCACGGTTGGTGGATACAAAATTGTCTGTCGATTGCTGGATTCAAACAATGCAGACATCATGATCGATGATCTGGAAATGCCATTTTTGATCAAAGAAGCGATGAAGCGAGTTGCGGAATCGCCTGAAGGCATGGTTCTTCTTTCTGGTCCAACTGGTTCAGGAAAAACGACGACGCTTTACGCCATGCTTAGGCATCTCAATGATGAGTCAAGACACATCTTGACCATTGAAAACCCGGTTGAGTATTCAATCAAGGAATTCACTCAAATTGACGTTGATGGGAACATGACGTTCGGAATGGCAATGAAGTCTGCATTGCGCCTGGACCCGGATGTGATCATGGTGGGGGAGCTGCGTGATGAAGAATCCGCAGAGATCGGTGTAAAGGCAGCATCGACCGGTCACATGATGCTCTCCACGGTGCATGCTAACAGTGCACCAGAGACTTTGACGCGCTTGATGTCAATGGGGCTTAAGAGCAATTCAATTTCGGCGGCGATGTCAGCAATGATTGCTCAACGTCTGGTTAAAAGGATTGATCCCAAGTCTGAAATCGAATGGGCGAAGCCAAACGAAATCGAGATTCAGTGGCTTAAAAATCGACAAATTTATTCAGAAGCACAAACTTTTCCAAGAGTTGTCTCTGGCGGTTTTGATGGGCGCGTGCCAATGATTGAAATGATTGAGATGACGCAGGAAATGCGTTACTTGATGGACACATCGGAAACTCAACCCAATTGGGTCAATAGTCTCGTTGAAATGGCAGTCAATCAGGAACAATTTGAGACTTTGGCACAAGCCGGTGTGCGGTTGGCACTTGAAGGAAAAACAACCCTGGGCGAAGTCATGAAGGCCGTTGGTTCTACGGGTTATGTTCCGGTGCGACGCAGGTTTGAGCAAATTCTCATCCATCAAGGGTTGTTGAGCTTGGATGCGCTTGAGTCTGCTCAACGCGACATAAGCGAGCAACGTCGTCAGGGTCGGATTATCCTGTTGCAAGATTACTTGGTTCAATCGGAGTTGTGTTCGATTGAAAACGTGGCTCAAGCTATAAAAATGGCCGGAAATTTGGCCCAGCCACACTAAATTTCAGCGTTCATTATTTAAATCATATACAATATGTTCTTTGCAACACTTATTTATTAATCATGCGCAAATCAAATCTTCTCGTCCTATTGTTGGGCTTGGCTTTGTCAGCAAAATCGTTTGCAACACCAGCAACCGATCTCTTGGAAAAGTTGAAAAAGACCTATCCAAACATCCCATTCAGCCAGGTCGTTGAAACACCGGCCAATGGAATTTATGAAGCGACGTTCGGCAAAGACATCCTTTACGTTGATTCGAGTGGGACGTATTTTTTCCCAACGATGGTGAACATGATCACCAGGCAAAATCTTGGCGAGGACCGTCGCGCTGAACTCAACAAAGTGAACTTCTCTGAATTGCCGTTGGAGGATGCGTTCAAGGTTGTTCATGGCGACGGCAGCCGCCAAATTGTTGTTTTTGGAGACGCAAATTGCACGTATTGCAAGCGTCTTGAACAAGTGCTGGCCAACACTCAAAACGCGACGATTTACACGTTTGCTGTTGGAATTCTTGGGGAGAACTCGGTGAAGAAGGCTAATGCCATTGCATGCTCAGGAGGCGACAAAGGCAAACTTTGGAGTTCTGTTTTGCTAGAAGGTAAATCAATCGAAGAAAAGACTTGCAAGGACTCGCCAATTGAGAGGAATTTGGCTCTTTTTCAAAAGCTCGGGTTTCAGGGCACACCTGGTATCGTTTTTAAGAATGGTACGGTTGTGAAGGGCTTCATTGAAGCACCCAAACTCGAAGAGTTGCTGGCAAAGCAGTAAATCATGCAAATCCTTCTTGGCTCATTTGTTGCAGCTCTTTTGCTGACCAGTTTAGGGGTCGCTCACGCCGAGGATCTTGGTGTGTACGGCCAAACCTACGTGATCAAAGAGCGAGATGCTATCGATGTTTTTAAAGAGACTGTTGCAAAAAAACTTGCAAATGGCGGCAAAGAGCGAATGATCAAAGGCGCTCAGGACCGTTACCTGGGATCACTCAGTAACGTGGTTACGCCGCAAGGGGTTCATGCCGCAACCGTGAGCCAAGTCCGACGAGTCGATTTGAGCGAGGTGGTAAAGGAAACAATCCGCGACACGAATGGATTGGTGGTGGTGGCTGCTGGCACACGCATCAATCCCCTGGTGCTTGGTGGACTGTCAAAGAAATTATTTTTCATCGACGCAAAAGACAAAAAACAAATCGAATTGGTCAAGCGCAGAGCAAACCCGGAGGACAAAGTGATTTTGCTTGGCGGCTCCGTTTTTGAGGCTGGGAAAAGTCTGAATCGCAGGGTATATCTCGACGTTCCCGGCTTGCATACAAGAATGAAAATTGTGGCGCTACCATCGATTGCTTCTCAGGAAGGTGCGCTACTTAGGGTCGAAGAGGTTAAGCTGTGAATAAGATCAAGTCTTTACTTATCGGCCTTTGCCTGGTTGCAATGAGTCTGCAATCAAACGCTGCATCAGACACATGCCCAAATAAATTTCCAAATTTTTTGGATGACATTTGCTGGTCATGCATGTTCCCGTTTCGTGTGTGGGGCGCCAATATATCTGGTTTTAACAATGAGGATTTCGACACAGAGGCCAACTCAACACCTCTATGCTTTTGTGTCAATGCTTTGAAGGTTGGGGTGCCAACTTCTTTTTGGGAGCCCTCATACATCGTTGATGTGCATACCCATCCTGGCTGCATGCCGACCTTGGCTGGACTTGAGGTTCCGCTGCCTTGGAAAGATGGGCAGATTGGCGAAACAAGTGTTGATAAAAAGCAAAATCTTTCGCGCGTTTTCAGACATTCGGCTTACTACGTCGCTCCGATCATGTACTTGCTGGAATCGGTGCTTGATGATACTTGCGCCGACCGATCGCCGTTTGATGTTGGATGGACAAGTGAGTTCGACCCGACGTGGGATGACGATCAACTCGCCATGATAAAGATGCCGATTGCATTTGCTTTTACAAATTTGCCTGCACTTTTAGCATCGGGACCGGACGCGGCATCGGCTGCGGTTGGATTTCCAATCGATGAAATTTTCTGGCATGCTGGGTCTTGGGGGATGTTGTACCCCATTGGTGGCACGGTTTCTAACTACTCTTCAATGGACCAAGTTGGTCGCCTCGTGGCCACTCGAATGCTCGCAGAAGCGCATGCCATGAGCGAGATGGCTGGATTGTTTGCAAAAGGCTCAGGCCGATCATTCGGTTGTCTTCCTGGCGAAGTGGGGTGCAGCAGCGCCGTTACAAAAGCTGCGATGTGTGCAGGCAGCCCGCTGGATATGCCACGTCAACTTGTCATGAAAAAACATCAGTACAAATTGCAACGCATTTTTCCTGTGCCTCAAACACAAAAGGTTCCCCCTGGCGGTTGTTGTAGCCCAATCGGAAGAACAACCATTCTTCAAGAGATGGGATCGCAGGCCCCCGCAGCAGGATTTAAGGATTTTGGATACCAAATTTTCAGAAAGCGCGATTGTTGCGCCGGTGTTGTTTCACCTGCTTCGTTTCAGTGATTGAAGAGGAATTGAATGAAAACACAATCAAGAAAAGACTCTATGAAAAGTCTGTTTGTTGCGCTGAGTTTTGGCTTTATAGCCGCAGCCCAGGCCCAATCCCTGCCCGGTGATGCCGCTGTAGATGCACAACGACAAAAGATGCTTGACGCAATGGCTGCAACGGCGAATTTTGGCGCTCCCGGCACTACCGCACCAGCCAGTGTTAACAGGCCAAACCTTGGTGGAATTGATGCGTTTAACAAGGCCGCAAATGATCAGGCGAAGCCTTCTGATTTCATGAATTTGAGTCGCAATGGGGCTATCCCACAAACAAAAAACACAGCAAAGAAAAACAGTTCTGATTTGATTATTTTTGCTTCAATGAGCATGCCCGAGAAGATGCTGATTGACTACGCTGTCCAGGCCAAGCGTTTTGGTGCAGTGATTCTTTTGCGTGGTTTTATTGATGACAAGGCAAGCCGAACTCGTGAGGTTTTGGCGCGGTTGAATCAAGCGGGGGCTGAATTTGAAATCAATCCAGAACCGTTCAAGCACTTCAAGATTACAAAGGTTCCAACTGTTGTTCTGGCATCGGCTGATGCTGGATCAATCATTGAAAATGGCTGTGCGCGACCTGACACATACGTTTCAATCTCGGGCAACATTACTTTGCTTGATGCGCTGGATAAGTTTTCGCTGTTGAGTAAAACAGGCCTGGCCTCAGATGCTAAATCGCGTATTGTTTTGGATCGTCAATCAGGAAAAAGAGGTTAATTGTGGAATTTTTCAAAGAAAAGCCAAAATTTGTTGAACTGGCACAGACTATCATTTACGGCACGTTAGGCATATCTGCTATTTCAACCGTTTTTGAATTTGTATATGGGCCTGTTGAGTTTCCCGAATTGCTGGCAAATTTGTTGTTAGTCGGGGTTGTGGCAACACTGCCTTATTCAATGGGGCGTGGAAGCAATAAGGCTCGTTACATCTATGCGGCTTTTACCGTCATTTCTGCATTGATCATGTTTGCATCAAGCGAATTTATCAAAAACACACCACGCTTTGATGTGCATATTGGCGTGCTTTTGACGCCGATTGAGTTGTTTGTTTGTGGGATGCTTTTCACAAAAGAGTCTAGTGAATGGTTTAAAAAAACCAAGACAAAACTGGCAAAAACGAACAAATAATTTTTGCTTCCGTGCCATTTAAACAAATCTTCCTGAACCTTTTTTTACTGGTTTTTTTTGACGCTTGCTTTGCAGATCAAGGCATCAAGAGGTATCTGATTTATGACGATCAAAATTACAAATCGGACCAACTTGAGCAAGCGACTCGTTCACCGGTTGTTCGCAAGATGCAGCAGCCGGTTTCCGGTAAAGGGTTTGCGATAGAGAAGGCTGCCGATGGCCATTACTACATCAACGGCGAAGTCAATGGCTACCCTGTCACGTTCATGGTTGACACCGGCGCAACGACAACCTGTATTCCGCTTTGGATGGCGAGAAACGCAGGAATCAGGGCGGGACTATCAGGGGCTCACGTGACCGCAGGTGGCGTGGTTAACGCAGGAACATCCAAAGGCAATGTAGTTAATTTTGGCCCTTTCGGATTTAAGTCGGTGACTGTTTGCGTATTGGACAAATTGAACTATCCGGTTCTTGGCGCAGAGATTTTGAATAGCGTTCGGATCACATTGCGCGACGGATGGATGATCATCTCTCCCTGACAAATTAAAACCTAAGACTGTGGAGTAAAAAATGCGTCTAAGCACCAAAAGCCGATTCGCGGTCACTGCGATGATTGACCTTGCGATCCACAACAAATTCGGAGCAGTGTCGCTTACGGACATTGCCGGTCGCCATCAGATTTCAACGTCCTACTTGGAGCAGATATTCACCAAACTGAGGGTCCGCAATTTGGTCAGGGGCCACAAAGGGCCGGGCGGTGGGTACAACCTGACTTGCGGCACAGATGAGGTCACGGTTGCCGACATCGTTCTTGCGGTTGAAGATGAATCACCAAATGGCAATTCCAATGTTGCGAGCAGCCAGAATGCCATGGAGATCACAAGTGATTTGTGGAATTCTTTGAACGCAAAAATTGTTGATTTCATGCAATCGGTGACGCTTCGGAGTCTGGTACTCAACTATCTCGCAAAAGGTGGCATGGTCGAACCAAAGGCATCGCCTGTTCGTGGTGCGCTCAAAAAGCCGGTGGATTTGGAGATTCCGCGCCACAGTGCCAAATTCGGTTTTTTGCTCTCGGGCAAGTCTCAAGCTGATTGAAGCAAAAAATACCTTGTAAAGCAGGTATCGATGGAGAAGTAGTGAGCGTCCGAAAAGACATCGTGCATGGCAGCACTAAGTCAGTGACCACGGACGCAAACGGTTCGATCATCAATGATGGTAGCAACCAGTATGCGTACGATGTGCGCGGTAGGCTGGCTCAGACCACAGCGGCGATGGCCAGGGCCATTTGATCGGTGAGGTGCCCGCGGGTGGATCGACGTTCTCGAAAGAGTATGTGTACCTGGGAGATATGCCACTGGCGGTGACGGATGGGGTTGGTGGATTCAATTTCATTCACACCGATCGCCTCGGCACGCCACGGGTGATCACCAACGCGGCAGCACAGGCGGCGTGGAAGTGGGAGAACTTGGATCCGTATGGGGACAATGCGACCAAAAAAAATACCCCGCAGAAGCAGGGTATTTCGGGATGGGAAAATCACTCAAGAGTGATCGGTAAACCTAAACGGCTTGCCACAGAGGTTGCAGCTCGCAGGAACTCACTGCAATCATCAGGCCCCCAACGAAACAAAAACGTGTTTTCCAGGGAATCTCTCATTCCTTTGCATTGTGCTTGCAAAGCGTTGTCATCGGTCAGGTTGCCAGAGTAAGAAACCAATCGATTCGCAGCAGAGATGGTTTCTCGCGGCGACAACGGAGCTGACAATGCACCTTCAGCAGCAGACTTTCGAGCCATGTCCGCAATCTCAGCGAGATAGTTGGCGACCTTGGGATGAATCCCAGGTGCTTTACCTGTGAGCATTACAACTTCATCGGCGACACTCATGTACTTTAGACGTATGCCTAAAGTGAAACGACCAAGAAGCGCAATGTTTTGCGTTTTGGTGCCACGGTAAGCGCCTTTGCCAACCCCATCAATTGCATTACCTGTGGCTGCAATTCGGAAGTTTGGATGCGCTTTAACAACTTCCCCGGTATCGGGAATCGTGAACACCTTTGACTGCAATGCAGAGTTCAGGCCACCGGCTGTCTCGGGATCGAGCATGTTGATCTCATCAAGAAGCAAGATGCCTCCAATCCTCATTGCCGCAATGAGTGGACCATCGGCCCATCCAGTTGAGCCGTCCGTTTTAAGGGTAATACGCCCAACAAACTCAGGGAACTCCATCTTTCCGTGACAGCCGACGGGGAACACAGGCCAATTCAACCGAGAAGCAAGCTGCTCGATTAAAGTTGTTTTACCTGTTCCGGTTTCTCCGTTGAGCATGACATTTTTTTCATTGCCGCAAGCCCAAACTTGCATGACTTTCAAGTGCTCCTTGCGAAAGACATAAGCGCGATCACGTTCGGGCACGTTCTCGGATAAGTCTGTAAGAACCGGGAAGCGAGAGTTTTCGCGGTGTTCATCAGGGATGCGAGGAAAACCAAACAGTTCATCAGCATAGCCAAAAGAATTTTTCGATAGTGACATTGAATTTCTCCAAAAATAGTCCTGCGGAATTGCAAGGTACTGGTCTGGAGATGCCGTTCCCCAAAAAAGCCGTGACCGCTTGATTTTTTCAGTTTTCTCATTCGGCTAAAATGGGGTACATGAACCCTGAAAAAACCCCCAATCCGAACAACTTACGCTTGCGAGAACTTATCGAATCCAGCGGCTTATCGCAGCATGTGGCGCTGACTTTTTTTAACCGCGGTCTAGGTCCGGCCGCTTACTCTTTTGATGCCTGGAAATCGTTTTTGGTAACACATGAATCAAGCAAATTCAGGCCTTTGAAGGATGATTTATTGGCACACGCAGAAAAAGTCTTTAGCAAAATCAAAAAAAAATGAGCACAGGCAGGGGGCTGGCAACAGTGATCCAGCAGCAAGCACAAACCTGGTCATTTATGGCGGGTCTAGCGTCAATGCTCTTTTGTTGGTGTTGGCCCAGCGATCGTCTTTGGATTGAGAAAAACCATAACCCAAAGGTTTTTTTGCATTGATACAATATTTGCAACATTCACTTTTCGAGCAATTAAATGACCAAAGTCAAACAAGCAGATGTCAAAGCAGAGATCGCAGAAACGAGCATGAATTTTGCTGATGGTGTAAGAAAAAATGTAAATGTCTTTCCATTCGATCTTTGCCCTCAAATTATTTCCAAAGACACTCTTGAGGAAAAATATCTCAAAAATGATGAAAAGACGGATGGCGACTTGTTCAAGCGAGTGGCATCATTTCTTGCATCCAATGAAAAGCCAAACGAAGTTGAACATTGGACAAATCGGTTTTTGGAAAACATGAGGCGGGGCGGGATAGGCGCTGGACGGATCATGAGTTCAGCAGGAACAGGGTTGAAAGCCACTTTGATTAATTGTTTTGTCCAGCCCGTCGGAGATGCTGTCTCTGGACTGGACTCTGATGGCTTTCCAGGGATTTATACGGCACTTACCGAGGCAGCAGAAACCATGCGCCGAGGTGGTGGCGTGGGGTACGACTTCTCTCGGATTCGCCCTCGTGGGGCGTATGTCAATGGGACTGCATCAACATCGTCAGGCCCAAATAGCTATATCAATGTATTCGATGCATCTTGCCAAACAGTAGAGTCGGCGGGCGCGCGTCGTGGTGCTCAGATGGGGGTGATGCGTATTGATCACCCCGATGTCCTTGACTTTATCACCGCAAAACGCACGATGGGTCGCTGGAACAATTTCAATGTATCGGTCGCCGTGACAGAAGAATTCATGCAGGCTGTTCAAGGTAACAAGCAATGGGACTTGGTACACAAAGCAGCCCCGATTCAGTCGCTGATTGAGGGTGGTGCTTATCAGCGCGAAGACGGCATGTGGGTTTACAAGACCATGCCAGCGGTGGAGTTGTGGAACACAATCATGAAATCCACCTACGACTACGCAGAGCCAGGCATCCTGTTCATCGACAACATGAACAGGAGCAACAACCTGCGTTATTGTGAAGAAATTACGGCAACGAATCCGTGTGCCGAAGAACCACTTCCAAATTACGGCTGTTGTGACCTTGGTCCGGTGATACTGACGAGGTTTGTGAAGAACCCCTTCGGGATTAAGGGGTCGCCGTATTTTGACTTTGATGCGTTTGAGGATGTGGTTGCCAATCAAGTGAGAATGCTTGATAACGTGCTTGATTTGACCGTTTGGCCCTTGCCTCAGCAGCTCGCAGAATCACGCAGCAAGCGGCGTATAGGCGTTGGATTTACCGGGTTGGGTGACACACTGGTGATGATGTGCCTGCGCTACGATAAACCACAAGGCCGATCGTTTGCGGAGTCGGTTGCAATCTCCATGAAGAATGCGGCGTATCGTGCATCAATCGAACTGGCAAAGGAGCGTGGTGCATTCCCATTGTTTGATGCAGACAAATACCTTGAGACAGGCACGTTTGCAAGCACTCTGGATGCCGACATTCAAGCCGAGATCCGCAAACACGGTATTCGCAACAGCCATCTCTTGTCGATTGCACCTACGGGAACGGTAAGCCTTGCATTTGCCGATAACGCCAGCAACGGAATTGAACCCGCTTTCTCCTGGACCTACCAGCGCAAAAAACGCATGGCCGAAGGTGGTCATAGCACTTACGATGTCGAGGACTTCGCTTACAGGTTGTACCGGCATTTGGGTTGTGATGTGTCACAGTTGCCTGATTACTTTGTGACTGCCTTGAACATCGCGGCCAAAGATCACATTGCAATGATGGAGGTCGTTCAGCCCCATATCGATTCGTCAATTTCCAAGACTATCAATGTTGCAGAAGATTACCCGTTTGAGGACTTCAAGGATCTCTACATGCAGGCTTGGAAGGCTAACCTCAAGGGTGTGGCCACCTACCGGCCAAACAGCACACTGGGCGCTGTTTTGATCGCTCCAGAACAACCCACCAAGCAGAAGGAAGAAGTTGCCTCTCCAGTGGTTGATATTGATCCAATGCGCCAGGTCATTGAACGTCGCCCTGTTGGCAGTTTGCCAGCAGAAGCTGTAAAGCTCGAATATTGGACGCAGCAAGAGGGCAAACAAACGCTTTACTTGTTGGTGGCTTTTCTGCCAGTGACGGGCAAAGACGGCGTAAAGATGAACCGGGCAATTGAATTTTTCATGCCAGTTGGACAAAGCGCAGTCTCCCAGCAGTGGATCAGTTCATCCATGCGCCTGTTGTCTCTTGCAGCTCGCGGCGGGTTTCTTGAGCGGGCGCTTGAGGATATGCGCAAAGTGACCTGGGATCGTGGACCTGTACGTCTTGGATATTTCAAAAAAGAAGATGGCACGAAAGTTCCCATGTTTCATGATTCTGAGGTGGCTGCAATTGCTTACCAACTACAGCAGATCATTGCAGCGAGGTCGGTTCAAACTTTTATGGAAGATCCAGAGTTGACAGAACCCGATACAGCGGCTTTTGTGGCTTCGACGGCAATGGCCGGGAAAAAATGCAAGGATTGCGGAGCACACGCCGTTGTCAGGCGCGACGGATGCGAGTTCTGCACAAATTGCGGGATGCTTGGGTCCTGCGGCTGATTTTTATGCGAGCATTCATTCAAACCGTTTTGCGATGGTTTTTCAGCGAGCCGGTGCGTATTGTTAAAACAGGATCAGTCCTGCTGAGGACGGGGGCAATTTTGTTGTTTTTTGGATCGGCTGCAATGCCGGTTGGACTGGCTCTCCATTTAGCAAGCCAGGCAACTCGCCCCGTTTCTGCAACTCTTTCGCAATTGTTTCCTGCATGGCCAACTTGGTGGATTCCTGAAAGTGTTGGAGGGTACATTTTTGCCATGTTGCTGCTTGGAGTTGGTGTGTATATCAAGCTACTTGGTGTCCAGTTTCAAAAGCTTACAGGGGAGCAAATAATAAGGTATTCCCACCTATTCAATTCTGAAAGCAACCTATTGATAAATGCACCAGAAATGGTGGATTCATTTGGCTTGTGGTTGCAAATGAAAGTGGTGGTCAAGGCAATTCTCGAATTGATTAGCCGCCAAACTTTACACCAGCTTGGCTGCAACGACGCACCTTATTTCGCATGAATTGATCGCTGGCAGCGACATGCCTTCAAACACTCTGGTCTTGAGCGCGGCACAAGAAAAAACCCAGCGGTTAGGCTGGGTTGAACCCTCACGGGCCTGTCCAGGGAGGAAAGACAGGGGACACTTGCGCGTCCACTTTAAATTCTACAGCTTTGAAATTAACTTGATTTCATCTCGGTGAATTTGAGTGTCAATGCAGCATCACTGTCAATGTTACTTGCCTCCAACCGCTTAGACGTATAAAACCATTTATCTACCGGCAGAAAATCTCCGCTGCCAATATATGCGTTTCGCTCATAGTCTGGACTTCCCAAGGATGGAGGTAGCGCCTCATCCCATCCATCGAATTTCTCTGGAGATGGAACAATAAAATAGCCATCATGCAGTGCTGAGTTTATCAATACCCAGCAATTATCCTCATCACGAAGTTTGAATGCATGAAAAGCAGTATTTTTCTTCTTTAGAGCTGCCCATTCAGGAACGGTTAAAACTTCCTGTTCTAAAGTTAACTTTTCTTCAACTTGCTCAGAAGCCTTCAGCCTAAATTGCTCTCGCAACAGTTTTAGCTTTTCTCTCGGGCCGAGAGGTTCTGAATTTAGCTGTGCAAGTCTTTCCTGTGAATCAAATAATTTTTTATCGTGTTCGTCCGCAGCCTTTTTAGCAGCAACCATCAGTTCGTTTTGCAGTGATGCATCTATCTGGTTAGAGCACCACTTGCGCTGTTCGGGACTGAGTGAGATGTGTTGGCGTAGAACCTCACGGTCGGCTGTCCGTAAAACGGGATCTGAAATGTCAATCAAAACTTCTGCAAATTGGGTTTGTTTTGGGTTGGCATAGTCACTCAGCTTACCAGTGGCAACCAGTCGGACATAAACCCTTTGCCCACTTGAGAGCGTCAAAATCGCATCAGTGGCATCGATGAAATCGTATGCTGTGATTTCCTGAACTTCACCCGGAATAAGCCTTTCAGCGGTGAAGCTCTTACCGCTTTTACTCTTGGCCGTCGCGCTTACTACCTTGTCAGGAGTAAGGAATTTGCCACCCTTTGAAAAACTCTCTTTTGCCGCTTTAAGCACGGCCTTGGTTTCGCAGTCATTCAGTTCCGGTGCGTTGTAGTGCCGGAAGTGGGGTCGTTTTTTCCAGTATGGATTTTCACTGTTCACAGCTTCAAGTGTTGCGCTACACCCAGGACAAATACATTCACAGGCAAGCCCTGAAGGTACTTCACTGATATGTGCGGCGATATTCTTTTCAAGACGAGTTGCCCAAACCATTGGCATATGACCCCCTAACTATTGAGATATTCTTTATTTATAACATCTACTCTTTGTGACAGGATTTCTAATTCATCCATTTCCTGCCCGGTGTGCTGAAAAGTAAATTTAATAATGTCAGCGTATTCACGATTTCTATCCTGCCGCTAGTCGCACACCCACAGGAAGTACAAACATGATTTCACCCCCAACGACAACTACATCAGTTGCCTCCAAAGGTTGATCAGAAATGGGCATGCCTCTGGCTGCTGTGAATTTGACATAAGGGTATGCATTTTTATGGCCATTGAGCTTGTAGCCACCACAGGCAACTTTTTTGGCGCGAATTGCGAGGTCTTCCCTATCAATCGCCAAGTCAATTCGATCAACGCCAGGTTGCCAGCCCGCCTTCTCCACGATGTCGTGTGAAAGCCTAAAAATAGTCTGAGCGCGTGCGCCATCCTTGAATTCGGACTTCACAAGGACTCTCGCTGGCCCCATGCTTGACCGCTTTAGGCCGACTCTTGCCAAGTCATTGAATGATTCAAAAGCCATGGTGCTTACTCCTTTGCTTGATTGATTACAGGGTTGATTGACCTTTGCCCGTCTGCGTTTGGTTCCCCTAGCTCATACCCAAGTTCTCGTAACCGGGTGTCATAAGAGATGCTGCCAATTCCGACCTCACAAAAACGATGCGTTCTTTAGGGTTTCGCTAGAGGGGTCGATTGAGTGGAAAGATGACTTGGTGAAATGTTGCAGTTTATGCAGCATTCCTTCAAAAAACGGAGAGAATAGGTGGAAATAGGTTGTAATATAAAAAACCCAGGCAAAAATGCGCTGGGTTTTAGGGTTGACCAAAAATTGATTCAGATGTGAGTCTGGTCAATCGTAGATGCCATCAGAGGCTTGACGATCAAGAATCATCGCTTCGTAGTCGGGGCCGTCATGCTGCAAGGCAAACGCTCGGGTAGGGCGCTCGGTCTTGAAAAACTCCGGCACAGTCTCAGGTAAATGCACAAGGCCGTTTGTAAAAACAACTTTGTGCTCCTTTGCCATTTCAGTTGCAACTTTTAGCATCCCTGGAGTCATGTAACGAGTCAGGAGATAGCCATTGTTGGCAAGTTTGATATTGGCAATCAATTCGGTTTGCATGCTGGTGCTCATGGCTGTCTAGGTTGACGTAAATCAACATCATTCCTCACCAATGCATCAATTTGATTTACAACAGATAAGACATATACAGGATCGCGTTGGATGGATTCGTGATCTGAAACGATGACATCGCAGCCATCGATTTCAACGATTTCATCTTCGCCAGAGCCTTCTACATCACCGTCAAGAACAACAACCCGAACAGGGTGTGATGATTTGATGGATTGAATGAGTCCACCATCCATTTCAATGATGATGGTTGGAAAACGATTGCTTGGATTTGACATTTAAATCTCCAGTTAAGGCCAGCGGAATTGCTGAGTACCTGTGTGGAGATGTGCTGAAAGTGAAAAGTTGTGAAAACTTGTGCGCTACAACACTTTTTGAAAAAATTTGAGAATCGCTTGCATTCCGGTTTTCTGCGCCACCGGTGATCTCAGGCCGTGACCCTCACCAGGGATTTCAAGATATTCTGCATGAATGCCTTTGCGCTTCAATTCGGAGGCAAGTGCCCGCGACTGATCAACTGGCACCAGGTCATCATTGGCACCGTGAATCAGCAACCAATTGGGTGCTGCCGAACGACACCACATCAGCTAAACCGAAACAGAAGAAGAACGCGAAGCAGATCGGGCGACATTGGCAAAGCAAAACGCTCGGGCTCCCTCGGATTGGGAAGTCATTGCCAACTTCTTGAAAGATTGCACGACGCTCGATGGTGTGCCTTTGGCGCTGAACGACGATGGCAAAATTGTGAATCGGCGCTGATAAAAAACCCACCGCAAAATGCAGTGGGTTTTAGGGGTACACAGATCACCAGATTGGTGCGGGCTGATCAGTCTTTTCAGCTTCAGACATAATTGAAAGACCCTCAGATTTTTGCCTTGAGCGAATTTCTTCGTAAACAGCATCAGCGTCAGAAGCTTCTTTTACCGTTGTCACGGTCGAAGATTTGCTTTTGTACAAAGTAGCCAGTGCATCAATGTCGGATTGAGTCATGTTGCATTTTGACGCGATGTCGGTTGCAACTTTTTCCCAATTTGTTCGGCCATCGTTGGTCGAAACAATCACCATGACACCAGAGCCTTGCGTTGATTTGCCGGCTGCAAGCTTTTTCAAGCGTTCCTTGGCGGCTTCAACGTCACCTTGAATCGTTTTAAGACGACGATTCAGAACAAGGTAGCTTTTGGCAGCTTGTTCAAAATCAGATCCGCAGAGTTCAACATCGGTGATGATTGCCATGCGTAAACGAGCAGACTCAACCATCAATTCTTGTTGGCGAACCAAATCAACTTTGACGGTAATGGGAGCTGCTTTACCGATTTGAGGTGCGTATGAGAAAAAATCAATTTCCTGGATCTGATTGTCAGTAGCAAGCATTTGCCACTGAATCTGATCGTAGTAATACTCAGGAACTTGTCCAAGCATGGCCATGTCATGAATACGCTCACTGATAGGACATTTGATTTCAACGCCACGAGAACGAAGAATATCAACGCCATCGAGTGAGGCTGCAATCCAAGGTGTCGTTGTCGATTCAACGCATAACGCCTCGTACTCAGAACCAACCAGGGCCATGTACTCTTGACGCGCTTTAGGCTCCAGTGCATTGCCGCGATTCATGGCAAATGTTGCTACATCGCGTTGACGCCTACCCGTCATTTCCTGCCACAACTTGTGCATGGTGTTGAAGGGTGATTTACCACCACAAACACTTGCAGCAGTAGCAGTGATGCGTGGGCCATCAAGAGCTGGGTGAGACACCCCGAAAGTATCAGTGAATGCTTGTCCCAATCTCCATGCCAGCCAATCAGGGTCGCCCTGATCAAGATGAATTTCTTTCATTTGAAAATCTCCTAGTTACGTTTCGCGGAATTGCGAGAACTGCACTAGAGATGCCTGCAAATGAAAAAAGACACCACCAAAAAAAAGCCAACTCAAAAGAGTTGGCTTTTAGGGGTGTTCAGATCGAAACGTTTTGTAGACGAATCGTCATGATTAAATTTTGAAAGCAGGCCAAAGGCTTTATTTCAAATCATTCTCAGAAGGTATGACTCAGAAAGGCACGTCCTCAAAGTCATCAAATCCGGCTGCCACAGGCTGGCGAGCAGGGGCGGCTTGACGAGCTGGAGCGGCAGCGGAACGTGCTGCGGGTGCTGCACTGCGTTGAGCAGGTGCAGTACGCGGAGCAGCAGGGGCATCGTCATCCATGTCAAAAGAATTGCCGTGAGACTTGGGAGCAGGTGCCGGAGCATTACCTTGATCCTGAAATTCACTGATGGAAATCGACAAGTAATCGCCAGCTTTTTCACCTTTCTTGATCCAGGCAGCCAACGACAATTTTGGACCATCCTGTTGATTGTTAAGGTTCAAAGCGCCACGGAAATCAGGTTGCTTGTCAGTGGTTTTCTTCTCATTCTTGAAAAGAGCCCCGTTGAAATACGAACGGCGCTCTCCGTCGATCAAAGCAACACTCAAACGAATGTAGCCTTTACCAGCGGACGATTTTTGACGAACGCCGCGGACATCGTATCCCTTTTCCTTGTCGTAGCCGCTGTATTGCGCCTGGACACGGTTGTCTTTGGACAAAGAGAACTCAATCTTTTCATTGGTGTTTTGAAAAACATTGAAGTTGGCGAGGCGCAGAAGATTTTGCTTGCTCATGATAAGTTTCCTTAAAGTACGGTACACAGGCGAGCGGCCCATGTCTTCGTTAAAAAAACGGTCGAAACCGCTAGTTGCAGCGAAATTGCTACGAACTAAGCTGGATATGTGCGAAAAAAATAAAGTCGCTTCAGCAGCTTTGCCCGCATCAAGTGTAATGATGGTTACAATCTTTGCAACAGTAGCTATTCTACATACATGAATCTTGTCATTGCCGAAAAGCCAGCCATGGGCCGCGATATTGCCAAAGCACTTTCAGAGATGCTTGGAGAAAACATCCGTGCTGATTCGGCTCGCTTGTGTCAATGGGTTGGCGAATACGCCATTGTTGGGGCTCAGGGGCATTTGTTTAGGCTGGTTGATGCAGAGCACTATGGAGCCGAATTTGTGTTCCCTTGGCGTCTGAATACGCTGCCTGTGCTGCCCGATCAATTTCTGCTAGAGCCAAACTTTGAAAAACTCAACGGCAAGGTTGTCAATAGTTCTCTGACTCAATCAATCAAGAAACGCTTGGCCGCTATCAAGGATCTTATTGGTCAAGCAGATGAGGTTTGGCATGCCGGGGACCCCGACCGCGAAGGCCAATTGATTGTTGACGACATTTTGCGTGAATTTAAATTCAAAGGACCGGTCAAGCGACTTTGGCTGCACGCACAAACAAACGAAGAAATCAAAAAAGCCGTGCGTTCCATGAAGGACAACAGTGAATACGCCAAATTAGGGGTGGCGGCCATTGCCAGGCGTGAATCTGATTGGGCTATAGGTATCAACGCAACTCGCGCATATTCGGCGGTGTGGTGGAAACGTGGACACAAGGGGTTGTTGCAAGTCGGGCGTGTTGTAACCCCCGTTGTCGGCATGGTGGTCCAGCGCGAAAAAGACATTGAATCGTTTGTCCCGATCGAACACTACTCACTGATCGCAACTGTGCAGTTTGGCAATCAAGACCCATTTATCGGAGAGTGGCAATTGGGTACGCATGAAGGCGATCCGAGGTTTGACTCAAATGGAAAATTGCTGCTGAATCGAGCCATCGCTGAACGAGTTCAGCATAAATGCAACGGCAAACAGGGCAGGGTGATTCTGGCAGAAAAGAAACCGTCTTCTGATGGCCCCCCTTTGCTTTTTTCGCTGGTTGAGTTGCAAAAAGCTGCGGCCAAGATGGGTTACTCTCCAGATGAAGTGCTCTCTGCAGCCCAGGCCTTGTACGAAAAGCACAAACTCACAAGCTATCCGAGAACAGAATGCCAGTATGCGCCGGAGTCAGAATTGGCGCATGTTGACGCAGTGATAAAGGCCATAAAAAACAATTTTTCAGGTCAGTTTGTGATTCCACCCGGATGCGACACAAAAAAACATTCTGGCGCCTGGAACGATAAGAAACTCGGGGATCACTTCGCCATTATTCCCCTTGACTCTTCCTGCCAGGTGGGAAGTTTAAGTAAATGCGAATTAGACGTTTATAGATTGGTTTGTAGGCAGTATTTGGCTCAGTTCTTTGACTCCTACAAATATCTGCAATCGGCAGTCGAGGTTAATATTGAAAGCCATCGTTTTCGCGCAACTGGCAGGACACCAATTTCATTAGGGTGGCGCGTGCTTTTTGGTGGATCGCCAAAAAATGTTGATGCTGCGGGGCGGGGGGTGGGTCAGTCGGTTTTACCCAATGTTTCTGTCGATGACATTGGTGATGTCGTTAATGTTGACTTGAAATGTTCTAAAACCGAACCACCAAAACGATTTACAGCGATTACTTTACTGGAGGCGATGGAAAAAGCCCATCTTTTTGTGACAGATCCGAAAGTAAAGGCCAAGTTAAAGGATGTTGAAGGAATTGGCACTGCTGCAACACGTGCTGGAATTATTAGTAAAGCTGTATCAACAAACTTGATTTCAGAAGACAAGTCAAATAAAGTTATCGGTTATCGTCCAACACCGAAATCTTTTGGATATATCATGTCACTGCCAGATGTACTAACAAAACCAGATTTAACAGCCTGGTTTGAAGGCAAGCTAGAATCTCTAAAGGATGGTTCTCTTGAATACGATCGTTATAGGATCGTGATGACAAAACTTGTTGCTCACGCTTTGGAAAGTGCTTTTAGCGGTAATGCTTACAACAATATGCCAAACCCAAGCGAATTACCTCAGCCAACCAAGAAAAAAAGCAGCGTCAGACGCAAAACAAGCACCGCATCCAGGCCTCAACGCCAGAGGGCTTCAGTATGAGCGAAACAAAATTGTGGGTCCATGGTATTTTAGATGCCCTCAACAAGATACCAAGAGAGCAATGGACAACACATCCAGTTATCTACAAAGAGATGGTTGAATGTCGTCGGTTGAACGGAATTATCCGAAACCACATTTTGAAGTCAGGTGTTGATGTTCAGTGCATAAACGATATTAGTGCTGAGGTCTATGCAATATTGCAAATGAAAATGTTGAAGGTACTTGATAATGCGAGTTCCTTTTATTCAGTCGCATACAGGGTTTCTGAATTGGTAGTATCAAGCTACCGCAAAAAACATTACAACCTGATCAATAGTAAAGATGTGAGCTTAGACGCAACTTTTGATGACAATGAGTCAGATTCAACACGGCATGATATTTTGTCTTACGAAGTCACAATGGCTGATTTTTCGGAAGATGTCATTCACACTGTTGATCTTCACAACGCAAAGTTGCAATTTTCAAAGAAATTGGCCACGCTTGGATGGCCAGAAGATATTCCAAAATTGCACAAAAGAATCGGCAGGCCAAGAAAATGACGATCTTTTTATTTTTGTGGAAAATTGCTATAACGCATGAAGATTTTGTTTTTCAGATCTTCAAACATCATTGCAACAGTTATTTTTGCGCTTTGAGGCCAGGTATCCCAAACTTCTTTTTTAGGAAGTTTGTGCGTCATCAATTGATCTTTAGCCATTTGACGATATACCAGTTCAAGAGTATTATCAATATTTGCTGTGTAAATCACATCCTCTTGTTTTATAAATCCACAGAGTATATAAACCTGCATCACTGGAATTTCAAGCGCTTTGGCAAGTTTTTCAATGGTTTCCCTACTTGTTTTTGCTGCCCATCTATTCCCGTTGGTGATTGCGGTGATGATTGGAACTGATATGTTTGAGTATTCTGCAAATTCTTTTAGTGACATTTTTTTATTATTTAGCAGATGAGTTGCCCTGAAGTCATCTATCAGCGTTATCAAGTCTTGTTGACTTTGAAAGAAGTCCCCGGATTGATTGCCTATTTGGTCGTCATCGTCGTTGTTCATGGCTTTGTTCTGTTAGAAATTGTATGGATAGCGTTTTGCGGCGCTGTTTTTTTCACTCGGGTCCGATGCTACTTTGGACGCGATCCGCCCGTATACATCGAAATTTTCGGAGGTGTGTGAAATATAAGCTAAAAACTGACTGATTTGTTTTTTATTTTCCATTATGATATTTGCAACAAAGGTTTTTTTATGACAACTGCAATTCGACCACTTACCTTGAACGAACGTCGCCAACCGGCTACCAGAACCTTCCATGGTGGCTTCAAAAATGTCTCGTTCCAAATTGGTGTTGTTGAAACATCGAGTGCGCCATTGGCGAACAACAACGATACGACAGCCAACTACTCCAAAGTCAGGATCGTGAAGGACGGGAGGATCCATTTTCCCGCACTGCTTCCCAAGACGATCACTCCCAACAAGGGACCGTCAAACACCATCGCTTCAGTGATTGGTATGAAGAACAACTTCGGGGGCTACGACGCAGTGTTGGTCATCAGGGGCAACGAACGTCTGAGTTCATTCAATTCGCCGTTGCGAACGGTTGAAGATTTGATCAAGATGGATCAAAAGGAAAAAAAGGCTGAGTCTGAAAACCGACTTGGTAAAGGAGCTAACGCTCGAATTCACAACCAAGTGATGCTTTGCGGTGTGATTGTTGGTGCGCGATTTGAAGATGGGGACAACCCTCGCTTTCACATGCTCATGCGTCAAGATGCTGACATCAACAACGTGATTCCCTTGGTGTACGAGGCTCGTAACGCTTCGGCTTTGGTGTCACACATCAAGTATGGCCAAATCACGAAGGTCGATGGTGAGTATTACTACCGTTCTGTACCGGTGTACGAAATCGATGAAGATGGTCGAGTCAAACTTGATGCTGAACGTCGTCCAATCCCCGTTCTTGACGAAAAGGGTGCTCCCAAGATGCGAATCAGCACTTATATTCGGTGTGGTGTTCCGCGTGACCCATCAGAGTTCGATATGGACTTTGGGGCCACACCTCCTAAATGGGTTGTTCAGCTCGCAAACGAGATGGCGGCTAACCGTGAGAGTGAACGCGTTTCGCGTGAAGCTGCAGCATTGAAGCGGACAACCGCAAAGGCTGCCGCCACTTCCGCTATGGAGCCTCGTGTTGTAGCGTCTGTTGACGAACTTTGAACATTTATGCATCTATCAGAAAAACGCATTCCGAATGTTGTTATCGGCCTGACATTGTTCTGGCTGGGAATCGTCGAGGCGTTTTTCTGGACCGGTTCTTTCAACTTGCATTTTTTACCCATGTGGGCCGGAGCATTGCTTGTTGGTGTGCTTATGGCTAAATCATCAAGCGATGAATTCAGGGAAAGCATTCTCAAGCGTCTGAGATACAACAAGTCCGCAAAATTGCCGTTTGATGACAAGAAAGCGTTTACAGAGGAAATTCGTGGCATCAGATCAAATTTAGGCGGCGTGCCTTTATATCGATATGCGCTACCTTGCAATCCATCTCTTGACATAGACCTGGTTGTAAGCACATTGCCCAAGGAGCTAAACAGAGAGCAGTTCATGAAACTTTTTTCTGACGTGCTGCCGACAAGTCAATCAACAACGCCATTCAAAGAACTGACAAGTCGTGCTGTTCGAACGCTTTGTCATCCAGACTTTATTAACCATCCGGCTGGTATCGACCGTCATGGAGGCAGGAGTTTGATGACGCATTCGTTACTGGTGACGGCGTTGATGTTGCATAAAGCGAGCGCCTATAAATACGCACCCAAACTTCACACTCCAAACGACGCGAGCTTCAATCTTGATCCAAAAGATCCGCTAATAGCGCCGATTGGCTTTTTGCATGACATTGGAAAACTCAACAAACTTGTTGTTGATTCGAATGGTGGAAAAGTGTCGATTTTTCCAAATCATAATTTAGAATCAGCCAGGATTGCCTCAGATTTTAATGAATATTGGAACTGCCAAATATCTTCGGAAAATAGACTGTTATTGCAAGATGCCCTTTCCTATAGTTGTTCAATAAATTCTCTGCCGGTCAAAAAATCACACCTCTCACACCCAAACCCGAGTTCTGATCGTCTGTATGCATTAATTGATTTACTCAGTTCGTGCGATACGTTGGCTTCTTCCATTGAAAAGGGCGCTCCTTATGACTTTGAAGCAAATGCTGAATTTGAATCAATTCAAATGCCCCAAGAAATAGAGGCCATAAATATTTATGAAGAGTTTTTGAATTTTATTACTGTCAATGCAGATATAAATGCCATGAATGGCATAAAAAGCGTTGGATTCAGATATAAAGGGATGATCGATGAAACCTTTATGAATGTAGTAATCATTGACGAAAAGAAGTTTTCAGATGATTTCAGCAAGTATTTAGATAAAACAGATTTAAAAGCACGTGATGGCAAGCGAAGTGTTGTAACTGGATTGGTGCTTGATCAACTCGATGAAAATCAAATACTTGTAAGAAATCCAAAAGAAGTTGGATTAAGACCAGCAAGAGATTGCCTCTATAAGATGGTTTTTAAAGCGCCTGAATCGAACGAGGCGTCGAATTCGATCGTTTTGTCTTCTGCATTTGTCATCTCACTGGATGACCTGGAGCGGTTCAAAATGCTTGACAAGATAGCTAACTGTCGCTCGATTCCTAGTTTTAGTAATTCTGTTTATGGAAATAAAAAATTTGCTGATTCTTCTTCATCGTCTATCCTGGAAGATGAAGCCAAAAAAGCACTCGGTATAAAAATCACCGGGCAGAAAGAGGCTGTGAGCGTCACATCACTCTCAAAGAAGGTGGCCAAAACTCAATCGGTATCTCAAGAGAAGTCTGAGCAACATCGACTTTGGGTGATCCAAAAGATTAAGACCGGACTACAATGCGGAAACATCAGGCCTGTTAAAGTACAAAATGACTCTGGCAACGTACTTCATGTTGTTGGATACAATGATTTTTTCGTAAAGTTGGGCATCAACCTCGAAGAAAATGACGGTGACGACTTTTTGAAGGCTGTAGGCATCTTGTCGGTCAAAAGATCAAAAACAAAACCAAGTGATTTCGTTTTTAACCTTCAAGGTGATATTTACAACAAATAACTCAAATTTATCACATGATTGAAAAAATATGATAACCAAAAGATCAGACAGCGAAAACATTTAATATATTAAAAGTGTATGGAATCAAATAACATGGAAATTCAGCTTTCCAGCAAGTTTGGACACCAAAAGTTGCGACCGCCTGTAAGTCGCCCGGTTCGGTTTGCAAGACTTGGAGAGAGGGCTAATCATCCCTTGACGATCAGCATGAGGCAGATGAAAGAAAGCCTGGGAATGACCACAAAGGAATTGGCTCGGGCGGTTAATCGCTTTGAAAAGGAGTTTGGCAAACCACAGGTTGATGAAAATCATACTGTTTCAAGCGCATTCATTCCGATGAAATCAATTTTGCTATCGTCGTATCTACAAGGATGGGTGATGCAGGATAATTTCATTGAGTCTTTCCATGGCCGATTGGAGGCATATTGGAAACACGCCATGTCATTGAAAAAGAATGTCGTTCACAAGAACATTCGACCTATTATGGATGGGTGGTTCAAAAAGCTTGGCATCGATGTCAACGATGAAGTTGTTTCCCCACATCGAGAGCTTGCGAGGCGTATTTCGCATCTATGCAAGCGAGCAGTTGTCTGCGAGATTGATGGCAAGTTTCAGTTAGGAGGCGATCTTGACTCAGAATACGGTTGGTATGCCATCGTAAGTGATGATGACAAAATAAAGAAGTACGTTTATCGAAAGACGGATGATGTTTTGATCGTCGATGGTTCTCATGTAAGCATGGGTGATGTTGTTCAATACACTAAAGAAATTATTTGCTCAAATAATTTGTACAGCGTCAGCCAAGAAAACCAGATAAATCAATCGACTTATTATCGATGGTATCGGTCAAACAAAATGCCAAGATCAAGGTTTGCAATAGATTTTATTGATCAAGCCGTTGAAGAAGCATCAAAAGAAGTTGCTAACAACTTCTGATTTTTTTGTTCAATTATCATATTTGCAATAGGATATTTATGAGTTACATCATTGGTTTAACAAGTGTTCGCCCGAGCGAAGTTGACATGGTTTACATCCAAACATCGGAACTGAATGTCCAAACAATTTTGGCTTTGGAGAGGTCGATGCGAAGCGCAGTAAGGATGAACCCAAGAGCAGAGTGGTCGTCAATTTTGAAGGTGCTTGAGAAGGACGGCTTTAGCTGTGTCATGGAGCCCAAACAGAACCCGGTGTTCAATCACGCGCGGCCCTGGGATGAACACCTCACCAATCCTGATCAAACTCAGTCATTTTTTGTGACTTTTCCTGATGATGCGCCTTACGAGATTGCCAATTCGTTGTTTTTGGCAAGTCGAAATCCGTCGCTATATTCTTTGGTAAGCGAAAATTATTTAGGCGAAAATAAGGTGGTCATCGTCAACAACGATCACGATCTCATTTATCCTGATGATGTTGCGTGGGTTGATAACACCCATGCAGAAAAGAAACCAATTGGAAGTGTTGAATTGATTCGTGATCAGTTTTGTTGCGAGCAAGAATATGTAGATGCATTGAATATTTTAATGAAATCGGGCTATAGGGTACAAATTGAAGAATTGGTTTGAAATGCAGTCTGATTGCACTGCCCGTATGATTCCTCACCCCTTGTTACTTGAAAAAAAGGAGCTGGAAGATCGTTTAATTTGGATTGAGTCCGAAATCAAGCAACTGTCGAACGCCAAAGGGGTGAGCGAACGAATTGCAAAACTGAATTATGCGAAAGCTCAACTTATTGCAACACTTGACATTCGGAAAGTCATGTACAAAGATCAATGTGACTAAATTATTTTTCGTCAGAAAAATAATTTAAGGGGGGGGTGAAACTTATTCCCTTTATTTCTTTTGGTTGTGGTATAATGTTTGCAACACGACACAAAGGAACCACATGAAACACTTGATTCTTTATTCAACAATTGTTGGCGGGTTTTTCTCTCAATCAGAAGCTCTTGATGCGGCGGTTTCCAGGGCGCGTGAAGAAGCAGGCGAAGACACATGGAAACGCGGCTTCTCGGGGAGCGCCCGTGGTGGTGCGACCGCCATCATGCGTCATCACCTGGAGCAAGGTGGTATTTTGCCAATGGCGATGGAGGGTTTTCTGAACTATGTCAGCTATCGTGAAAACATCGATGGGGCCGGCAACCATTACCCCAAGCTGCGAATTGGGCTTCGAGCGGATAACGATGACCAATACACCATCTCGCTCGATCTAAAAACAGATGTGGCGCAACGCCTCATTGTCAAACTTGACAACTGTTTACCTGGTGCGTGGATTCGTATCTCGGCATGGCCTTCACCAGTGGAGCGTGATGGTCGAACCTTTATCAATCATGCAGCCAGTATCAAGGATGCCGACGGCAAAGAGATTGCCGTCAATTCAGTTTTTTCAACCAAGGTAAAGGAGGAATGCAACAAGGTGGATGAGGCCTTGCGAGCCGTTGGAGTGAGCGACAAGAAGGTGATAGCTACTGCAAAGGCAAATAAGCGCATCGCGTGCCACAAAGAACTGCTTTTAAAAATCAAATCAGTCTATGTGCAAGAACCCGAGTGCGCCTGATTGGGCAATTTTGCCCTTTTCATTTTTTTTTGGAGTTTCCAATGACAACAACCGAATGTTTTGAAGTTTCTGAAGTCGCTACAGCCAATGTGTCGAGGCAAGAACGAGGCACTTTTTTCACGTCCTTGAATCGACTGATTCTGTCGCCACAAAATGTGCGGAAGGTCGAGCCCACTGGTATCAATGAGTTGGCTCAAATGATTGCCAGTCAAGGGCTTTTAAACCCGCTTATTGTGACCGTCAATTCAACACAGGATGGCGTGACTTTGTACGCGGTTGAGGCGGGCGGACGCAGACTTCGCGCACTTCAAATGTTGGCTCAAGAAGGCATGATTTCACAGGATTGGCCCATTGAGTGCAAGCTGATCGATAGTGATTCTGCTCTTGAAGTAAGTTTGGCTGAAAACATTGCCCAAGAAGGGATGCACCCCGCTGACGAGTTTGAGGCTTATCAGGCATTGGCCCAAAGTGGGATGCCTATTGCTGCCATTTCAAAAAAGTTCGGGGTCACAGAGGTCCACGTTCAGCGCAGATTGAAGATGTCTGCCGTTGCCCCTGAATTGTTTGCCTTGTACCGCAACAATGAAATGACAATGGATCAATTGATGGCTCTTGCCTCGACGGACGACAAAGCACTTCAAGTGCGTGTGTGGAATACGCTGCCTAATTACCAGCGCAGTGCCTACTACCTGAAAAAGCAACTGTTTCAGGATGAAGTGAACACCAAGGACAAGCGCCTCAAAATTGTTTCTTTGGATGACTACAAGGCCGCTGGCGGTGAAGTTCGGGTTGACTTGTTCAGTGAAGACGGCGACGAATTGATCACCGACCCGACGCTGCTTGATGAACTTGTCGCAAAGGCGCTTGAGCAGAAGAAGGCCGATCTGTTGGCAGAAGGTTGGGGTTGGGTTGAAGTGAGTCCGACTCCCGTTTACAGCTACAACCTGCGTGAAAAATACGTGATGTTCAAGCCTGACCCTCGTGACCCCACTGAGGCCGAACAAAAGAAGTTGGATGACTTGGAATCGCGGCTCAAGGGTGTGGAAGACAAGATCACCGACATGGATGACATGGATTCTGATGATGAGGACTTTGACTCTGATGCGTACCGCAAACTTTCAGAGGAACAGGAGTCGCTTGAACAAGAAATTCAAGAACTGAAAAGCACCTTCTTTGACACCAGCTACCCTGACCGTGGCAATTCCGGGGTGATTGTTTTTGCTGACAGTGACGGCATTAAGTGTCACTTCGGACTTCAAGCTAAAAACGGTTTGGGTGGTGCGGATAGTGCAGGCGGCGGCTCTGTGTCGGGTGTGGCAAGCGCCAAGGAAACCAATGAATTCTCTGAAAAGATGGTTCAGAATTTGACCAGCCACACCACGGCGGCATTGCAGGCGTCGATGTTGGCAAATCCCAATGTGGCACTCGCTGCCGCAGCGACACGGTTTGCGGTGGCATTGTTTGACCACGACCACTTTCGCAACCCGGTGAAGATCAGTCTGGTGCTTGCAAAACACGAATTGACGAAGAACTCGGATTCGGTTGCAGCAAGCAAAGGGTTCCAGAAGACCGAGGCTGCGATTGCGCGGTGGAAGTCGATGCTCCCTGCTGACCAGGAAACATGGTTGCAGTGGTTCATTGACCAGCCCCAAGGTGCCTCAATCGAAATGATTGTGCTTGGAACGGCCTTGTCAACCACGGCGGTTCATGGCAACACAACCAACTACGCACCCAAGGCCGAAGTGCTGAAAAAGGCGGTGGCTCTGGATATGTCGCAATGGTGGGAAGCAACGCCTGAGACATACCTGAATCCCTTGCCAAAGACCAAGATCATCGAGGCGGTTGTGCAAGCGACAAGCGAGAAGGATGCCGAGCCAATGGCAAAGATGAAAAAGGGTGAAGCGGTGACTTACGCTGCGGCCAAGCTCGCAGGAACCGGGTGGCTCCCGTCGATCTTGAAAGCCTGATTGTTAAACGGGGAAGGCCGCTGTAAACGGTGGCCGCCCCACCAAGATTGAACTCTGTGGTGTTGCGGTTGATGATTCGCCTTACGCCATGCCAAAAAAAGAGGAAGTAAAAATGACCGAAGATAAAACAACAGAGATTGATGGCCAGGAAGAACCTGTGGGTGGTACTGGTGCTATAGCGTCTGAGTTTGGAGATTTCTCGAAAGCTGTCCCGAAGCGCGAGGGGTCCAAAGGCCATTACACGCCAGAGCCGTCCGGCCCCGTGCGACCTGGAAGTATGGATCACAAAAACTACAAATCGAAAGGTTTCAGGTGTTGAAATGGAAAAGCTCCACTACATCCTTCCTGCCGAGGTGTGCGCCCAGGCGCTCTACGGCTATGAAATTGCAAATGAAGATGCAATGTCGGCACACCGCGATTTGCAAACTGAATTCGGATGCGAAGGCATGGTTCGCGTTGGAACCAAAGGAATTGGTTTGGTCTTTCAAGCCCCCAGGTTGATCAATGGATTCAAGAACCAAAAAAGACTTCATGACGGTCGTTGGTTTATGCGGCCTGATTGCAGCACTGATGCGGGGCGGCTAGCCCAAAACAAACTCGATGACTGCGCTGACTTGCTAGACGTGATGACCTGGTGTTTGGAAAAATGCCTTGGTGTTTTTGGATTGGTCAAAGAAGGCGGTGAGGCTCACTTTGTTATCGCAACAAGAATTGACAACGGAAGAATAATCTTGTCCGTGCCACAAGGAGAGTGGATTAAGAAGGATTGGAACGGGGTTGAATTGGCTGATCCAGTGATACCAAACGAAGCGGAATTGGTTGGCGAAGAGACAGCAAAGCGATTGATGTCGAAACTGTTTTCAAGGCTCTAAGGAATAACGTGTTGAAAACACCGGGCAGATAAAAGTTTAAAAAACGGAAAAACGTGTAGAAAGAACCAAAATGATTAAAGTAAATATCGATTACGCATCAGACGATAGCTGCCAGATTCAACTCTGGGCCAAGGGTACGCATCCTGCTGAGGTGTTTCTCCCTGCTTGCGAGGATGCCCTTACAAAGTGGGATGAGCGTCAAGTGTCTTTGGCTGGCAAGCCTGTCAGCCATAAGCACTGGAGAACTGTGCAGGCTGATGCAGAGACAAAGGCAAACGGGGTGTGCGATACCGTGCGTGTGAAGTCCAAAGAGGGTCGAGGTGCTTACGCTGTGACCGTACTAGATGAGTGGCTTCCACTTCACTGTTTCCACATGTTAGGCCGCAGAGCCGTTTTCAAAAAACCAAGAGGGGACTGAAGCCTTATGAGGCAAGAAACAACAAACGCTACACGCCCGTTGCCTTGTCCATTTTGCGGGCACATCGGCGTCGATGTTCACGAGGGCTCAACTTTTCGATGGGTTGTTGCCCAATGCTGTCAATGTGGCGCTCAGTGTGGCGATGTGCGGGTTGAAACCCTCAACCCTGAGTGGACTTCCGCTGATTCTCGTGAGCGAGCCTTGGCTGAGTGGAATGCACGGAAAGCACCATGAGCAGGAACCAAAAATCAATTACGGCTTGGAGTAAGCAGATCAAGCCTGCTGACCAAAGAGAAGCTTCGGATGCTCACCCGTTTTGGAACCTGGTGATACGACTTGGCAATGAACTCAGATCGCGTCAAGGCGAGTTTGAAAACTTGATTTCTGGCGCATCGTCCGCGCAAGAGGCCAAAAATCTCAAAAAGAGAATGAACCGAAGAATTGTGCGTGAAGGCTATCCAAAGATCACGCCGTTCGAGTCGATAGATCAGGTTGAGCGGTACATGAAAGGGTCTTCTGATGGGCACACTTGTCTGATTTGTGGCAACACGTACAGGGCTGTTGGCATTCACCTTGCCAAGTTGCACGGTGTTGATCCTGTGGAATACTTGGATAACTACGGGTTGCCTCGAACTTTTGGCCTTGCCTGCGAAGAAACCAAGCAGTTGCATCGTGAGGCTTTGTCTGAAACCGTTAACTCTGGCAAATGGCAAATGATGGGTACACCAGAGCAGGCAAAACTTGCACGCAAGGGTAGGTCAAAGGCCAGTGAAACTCAGTACAAAAACAAGGCAACATCAAAACGCAACACCAAGTTTTCTGATGCTGATTTTTTTAAGATCATCGCATTGATCAAAGAAAATGGGATGACTGCGACTGAGGTTTTGGATGCCAATGCGGAGTTACCAAGCTACTCAAGATTTCGCAAGTGGAAGGCGCAAGAGGCATCGCGGCAGCTTGCGTTTGAACAAGCGATTGATGGTCTGTCGTTTGTCAAGCAAGCTCGGATGAATATGCTTGGCAAAAGGTACGATGATGAGATTGTCCGGCTGCGTAAGTTGGGGAAAACCATTGATGAGATCAGCGAGGTTGTTGGTGTGGATCGGGTTTCAATCAACACCAGGCTCAAGAAGCTGATTCCTGACCACAAACAACTGATTCCAACGCCCAAAACGCATTGCCCAAAAGGACACGAGTACACTGTTCACACAGACGAAAAAGGGCACAGAATTGCTAGATGCAAGAAATGTGATGCGGAAAAAAAGAGGTCTTTGAGCAGTTCAAAAAAGTAGTGATTTAAATTCGGGCCAGTTGGCTCAAAGCACAAACCCGGCGCTGTCAAACGGGTTCAGCACCCACAGGCAGTGTGTTGGCTTGCTGAAAGCAGTGCCTTTTGAGTTGGAGTGAATGAATCCCGTGTGGCTTGCAGGAATGCAGCCAATGTCTCGTTGCTCAAGGCCGCAAGCTGACTGGCACGGACACCGACCACATGAGCAGGCAAAAGTCCAGTGACTTGAGTTGCAGTGAGTCCACCAAATCCCAAATCGCTCATAAAGGCGATTCCCTTGCCGCCGTTCATTGCAGCGATGATCATGATTTGAGACTGGCTAAAGGTTGGTGTTTGCGCGTAATCGATAGATGCAACCTGGCACTGAGGGTTGCTCAAACTGATTGCACATTGGTAGTTGAAGTTTCCCAAGGCGGCATTGCTCAGGTAATGGATGTTGAGCCCCAGGTTTTTGATGTTCGATGTGAAGAACGTCCCAATCTCTGCCGGAGTGATTGCGGCGACTTGTGCTGGATCGCTGGCCAGTGCAATGAACGTATTTTGCGAAAGATAGTTGATCTTGCTGATGCCGTTGTCGTAGGAGCCCAGGATACGCACCTTGGCAGGGGCGAGGGTGGCGATCTGGCTTGGTGAGATTGCCGCGATCTGAGACATGATGTGGCTGGGCGTGGCGTTGTAGGTGTAATTCAACGAAGTCAAGATGGCATCACTTAGCTGACCAAAGTTGCCTCCGATCATGGCAAATTGACTGGAATTCAGGGCTGCAATTTCCTGCGTGGTCAATGCTGCAACCTGCGCCGGGTCGCTTACCAGCCTGGCAAACGTGCTATCTGCCAAGAACGAGATTTTTGGTACGCCGGTTTCGGCTGATCCAAGGATCTGCACTCGGGCCGGTGTCAGGGTTGCGATTTGGTTGGGTGTGATGGCCCGAATGTGGGACATCAGGTTGTTGGGTGTGGCGTCATAGGTTTCTTTCAGGGATGCCAGCACTGTGTCGGTGAGCACCTGGAAGTTGTCACCAATCAAGACGAACTTTTCGCTTGGAAGTGTTGCGACTTCGGGAACGATGAGGGCCGCGACTTGGGCCGTGCTGCTGACAAGCTGAGTGAATGTGGCGGTGTTTAGTCCGGCAATCTGTGCCACACCACCATTTGCATTCGCGCCAAGATAGCGAATCTGCGCTGGAGATAGAACTTGTATCTGTTCAGGTGTGATGCTGATGATCTGCGCCTGATGAGGCATGCACCAGATGTTTGTGTTGACCACTGTGTTTGTGAGGGCTGCGAGGGCACTGTTGGACAAATACTGGATGTCAGTGCCGAAGCTGATCAGCTCGTCATCTCTGATAGTCTTGATGTCCGTGGGAGTGAGTGCCTGGATCTGCGCCGTAGTGAACACGCGAGCCGGGGCTTCAACACACTTCATATCCATGCCGCCGCCACCACAGGAGGCCAAACCCAGCGCGAGCGAGAACGAGATGAGAGTGACGCATGCTGCCCTGGAGATTGACTTGAAAACTGTTTTTTGCATAGAAATCGCTCTTTTTGAGTATCTGATGCAAAGATTGTAAGTTTGCTACCACAGATAGGCAAGAATCTGGAATTGGCGCAAATTAAAAATCAATTATTTTGTTAAAATACTATTCAATTGGTATGAATATAGCAACACTAATTAAATGGTTTGAGCATTGTAGATGACAAAACAGACAGCAATTGAATCCTAGGTGAATATACATAAATGGCCAATTTCTTCTGCAAATTCTTCAGCCTTAACCTTGTCGTAGTCCTGCTTGGATTGTTTCTTTTTAATTACCATAAAATTCCTTTGTTAAATACTTATAAAAGATAGATTCATATCTTTCCAAAGGAACATATTTATATTTTTATGGTGTTTTTTCAATCTGATTATTTGTAACTGTTGTTTTATTTCCAGACGCAGATAAGTGTGAGTTAGCTCAACTCCGCGGAATTTTCTTCATCACGTTGAACGCAACGACCTTGTTGACTGTTTTCACACGCTCTTTGATGTCGGCTTTGGTGTAAATACCCGTAGTGGCAATACTTGCGTGTCCCAAAATCTGCTGTACCGAGTTCAAGTCTGGACTTTCACCCGAAAGCGCCTGGTGAGCAAAGGTGTGACGAAGCCAGTGGGTTGAGGCTTTTAAGAAGTTAGCTTGTCCATCGACTCGCCCTACGATGTCAAGGTGGTTTGAAGCGGCCCTGAAAAATGTCTTCAGGATGGCATAAATCGTTGCGCCGGACAATGCGCCGGTGATGTTGCGAGATCGTTGTGCATCACATGGGTTGTCGGTTTTTAAGGTGTGGGGGTCATCCTGGCGCTCAATCAATCGATTTGTGAGTTGTTCATCAAGAATGCTCAAAACAGGTGTGTCATCTTTTGATAAGTCACGACACGAGAGAGCATCTGCCTCGATGAGAGCCATTCGGTCGGCATAGTGGGCCTGTAAAACCTCAATGGTTGATTGTTGGATCGGGACAATTCTCTCTTTATTGCCTTTTCCAATGAATGTCGCAGCCCATGTGTTTGTGATCTTGTTGTCCTCTTTGGTTGGTTTAATTTTTCCCCACGTCAAATGTGCGACCTCGCTTCGACGAAGGCCAGAGGTTTGGAGCAAAAGCACAATGGCTAAAAGCCGTCGTTTTTGCATGCTGTCAGGCATGGTGGCAAAGGTATCCTGAAGAACAAGCAGATCCTCGTCGGCAAAACGGCGATTGACATCCATCGTAATCATGGTTTTTTTGCCAGAGCGAACGGTTGCGGCAGCGTTGGCGATCAGGTAGCCAGAAGCAAAGAGGGCGGCAAACATGGCTCCTATGGCGCTCATGTTGGCTTGCACGCTGACATCACTCAATTTGCCGCGAAACGGCCGCCAATCGGCAGAGTATTTCATTGCCGGGAATTTTGAACACCAGTGAGCTGGTGGGTTGCGAATGAAGTCACGAAAGGCGGCAAGATCAATTGTGGTCAATGAGGATAGGCTGCAACGCCGTTCAATCACGGACCAAAGTACCAGACGCTCGACGGCGCGTTTGTAGCTGTCAATCGTGGCCGGTGAGCCTTCTTTCAGTGTGAGAAACCACTTTTGAACCGCGTCACGGTCATCGACGGCCCCGAGGGTGTTGGGCACATTGCTGCGAAATATGCCATCGTGACCCAGCAAGGGAACAGGCCAAGCCAGTGATTCAATCGGAACAATGCCATAGACCTGAGCGCCATGAGCGCGGGATTCGGGAAGGGTAGCCAGGGCTTGCGATTTCCTTTCCTGCAAGGTGGAGCCGTAGATGACAAGCTCATTGCTTGTTGGTTCGTCAAGGGCATACCTTTGATCCAGCGCGAAACGAACGCGGCTGGAAAGGGTTTGTTGAAAGTGTTTTTCGTTTTGCAAGAAGAACACCATCAGTCTGGTGGCGCGACGTTTTCCTAGATTGGGGATCTTGTTGAACCAGAGTTTTCCGGTGAGGTTGATCCAGTCAATGAAGTTGCCCAGGGTGAGCACGCCAAACTTGCGGACTTCCTTGGCAATGCTTTGATCAATCCAAAGCCCAACAGGTTGATCAGACGATGGGGAGATGGCAAGTCGAAGTTGCAGCCAATTTAGGGCATTCCTTTTTTGAAGAATGGTGGTGCCACCGGGCAGAGGGTCGGGCTTGGGTACATTACCATACTCGTCGATGTACATCTCCACCAGCTCTTTTTCTGTGTACATGTCATCGTCAAAGCGTTTTGCAAATTCATCGAGCGTTGGGCCAAAAGTGACAGATGCATCGCTTGCCAAGACAGAATTGAATTGTTCTTGTGCCTTGTCTTTTTCATCAATGGCATTGATGGCTTTTTGGATGCGGCGGCGAAGGTCACGCTCATAGGCGGCAACGGTTCGCCCATCAGTGATGCCCATGTGGGCGAGGTAGCGTTCAGCGGCATCCACCATGGGGATTTTTTCAATGCAGGCGCGGAAAAAACAAAAATCCGATGAGAGTAGCGGTTTGGTGTTGGTGGTTTTGCCAAGGGCGCCTGCTGGCCGTCCACGACGATTGCCGGTTGGGGTTTTTGGTTTTCGTTTTGCCTTTGGCTTTGGTGGACCTATCAGTTCCGGCCTTGGTCGGCGCACGCGACGTAAATCGGTTGGTGTTTTCTGATTTCGCTTTGGTTTGGCAGGAACAACCAGCACTGGCGCAATGGCTTTTTCCTTGTCCTGATCATCATCAACATCAAAGACTGTGACTTGGTAGTGTTTGGTCATGGCTTGGTGTCCAGAAGTGATGTCCAACGAGCCTGCAAGAATGCCAGGTAGTTTTTGGGTTGTAGAGCACGACCATACAAGCCAATGGCGAATGCGTCATTGACCTCGACCAGCGCAGATTCTCCAGACGAAATAACTCCAAAATCAAGTGCGTAAGGGTGCTTGAGGTTGATGTCTTTAATGCAAGACTTGACAGTGTTGATGTCGGGTTCCGGCGCATTTTCAGTTTCGTTTTGGTCGTACCTTGCATGCCCAATGATCTGATCATCGACAACGTAGTAACGCCATTCACTTAGCCATTGAACAGGATCACTGATAAAAACCTTTTCATTGGCATCGAGCGCCATGAATGCGTCAAACTGCGCCTGGTCGTGTTCGCTGTACTGATGCCGATCTTGCATGGTGTCAAAGACAAATCCGGTGAACAATTTGGTGGTCACAGGTTTGACGAAAACACACCCAATGACTTCGCCGGCCTTTCTTTGCCGAATGTTGCGATAAAGGTAGGCTTTCGCGCTGTTTGGATAGCTGAGATTTTCCGGCTCAGGTATTGATGCGATCCGCATGGCTTCACGAACAAATTCAACGCTTCCCACTGGCAATGCGCCGTTTTGAAGTTGCTGGGTGTGTTGTGTCAATGAAGTCAGAGTTGAGTCGGTGACTTTGATGTGGTCCAAGACCATGCTGGCAGCTCGGATGGCACGAGTCTCGAATGATGATGGTGACTGAAGAATAATTGTTGACATGATCAGAGATTTAGCGGCAAGGCTTGAGAACCGGATCGTCCTGGTCAACACCATTGGCTATTGCCATGTCGCGGTAGCTTTGGTGCAGCTCGTGGCCACCGTCAGTCACATCATCTTGATAGCGGCCTTTGAGAAAGCCAATGCGCACGGCCATGCTGTGCATCGCTCCGTTTAGAAGGAACCCGGCGCAGGTTGCCGGACGGGTGTTGCCGGACTGATGACACCCGAACTCGTGAGTGGCCATGTCATAAGCGGTTGAGGCTGAGTGACGGAAGGCTTCGGGTGGGAAGATGCCGTTTGATGAGACTTTCCACGGGCAATCGGCGCATGGTTCACGTCGATAGCTGCCATGACCACCTTGAACCGTGACCACTTGATGATCCGGTCCGGCCTGGCGGGTTTGGAGAATGGTGGTGATGTAACTCAATTTCAATCCTTACTTTGGAAACCACTGCCGAATGTCTGCTAACTCAGTATGTCCACCAATGATTGCCCGAGCCATGATCAAAGGCCGGGTGTCAAGGTAGGGCACAGGTATTGCGGCACCAGGGACAAGGCGGCAGAGCAAATCGTCTTTGTCCATGTTGATGTGTGAGCGACAAACCGAAGGTCGATCTTTGTAGATCGCGCACTGGTTGTCTTCAAGAAAGGTGCATGGCTCAAATTCAGGGCCAGTCTTTTCAAGGTGATCGGCTTTTGGTGTGGGTTTGCGACCAATGGCTTTACCAATCGCGTCAGCTTCGGCCTTGTTGATCTCTACAGGGATGTGGCAACAATGGGCACAACCTGTTTTGCATGCAGACAGTGGCCCATAGGTGTTGAGCAGGGCATCAGCAGCCTTGTTGAGCCAAAAAACACGTTTTCTATTGTTTTGCGCTGAGTGAGCGGTGGTGATCAGTCGATGAACCGCAGGCCATGGTGACTCGATGGTTTGAAAGACTTGCCGTGCATTCTGTTCGGCAGTAGCGAGCCGTTCATTGACTTCGGGCGAAAAAGCCGCATCACCTTGCATTGGCACGCCGTTAAAAGCAGCCGATACCCGAGCCTTCTCAGATTCGGTCATGCTCGATGCTGCCAAGATGTCTTCAAATTGACTCATGCCTTAATCTCCCAGGCGGTGTAGATGCAGCGGTTGTGTCGAGGCTTTACCGTGTCGAAGACTGCGCCGTCGATCACACAGTAAACGTGCTTGGCTGTTCGACAGATGTAGCGTCCAGTTGGAAACTGTTTTGCAAAAGTGAGCGGATTCATCCTTGATTGGCCCTTTTTTGCGGGAAAAGCGATTTTTTTCACGCCGGGTTGTTTCTCAAGCCATTGACCGATGTGAAAACCTTTGGCACACTTGCGACCAGCTTCAGCCAGGATGTCATAGGCCAAGTCATAGTCCATGGCGCGAGCGGTGGCCAAGGCACGAACGGTGCAATCGTTTTTTTGCTTTGGGCGCTTACTGAGAGATCGTCCGGCGTCCGAGCGGGTGAACGGGAAAGTGAATGAGGCTGGCTGAATGCTGGCTGGTGTGACTTCCGTGAAGGTGGTCATTGTTTCTCCCGTAGATGGCTGTGTAGGTGCTTGCGGACTTGTCTTGTCGGTTTTGAGGCCCGTTCTAGGGCCAACTTTGCCAATTTCAATGTATTGTAATCATGTTCCGAATTAAATGCACGCTTTTTAATACCATCATAACTCTAATTATGATGGTAGCGATTTAATTCGGGTTGTTGCATAGTTCTGCATGTAGCTTGCCTTGCTTGTAAGTTTCGCGTAAGCTGTTAAAGCGGCATTGATCAAGATCGCAAGCAAATTCAATGGCTTACGTTCTGCGGGATCGGTGCAGTGCTTGACGTGCCAATCGACTAGGCGTTTTGGTGCTGGATGAAACAACAGTGCTTTTGGTCGCCACTGCACATTCAATTCCGCGCCACTCAAGATTGAACTGTGGTGTTGGTTAGTTGGCCGGGCTGGTGCAGCCGTGACGGATCACGGCGTTGTGCGAATGTTTGAACTGATGTCGTTGTTTCTTGAATCGGCCAGCAGTGCGCTCAACTTTGGTTCACAAGTCGGACACAGATTTACTTGTTGGGCGCTCTGTGGTGTGAGTGCAATTCCAGAACAGATACTTGAATCTGATGGATCAAAATGCTTCCAAAAATAAATATCTCGTTATAATCTTCGCAACACCACCACTAACGAAAACAGTATGGCGATTTTTTTGACTCTGATCACTGTGATGGCTTTGGCCCTCGGTTACGAGCTTTGGAAGAGTGAGCGAGCGCGTCTTTTTGTCTCGTTGGGCCTCTTTTTGGCTTGGGCGAGGCTGGTCGGATTGTTTGAGCGTGATTGACGCAACAACCTTTAACTGGATGTTTCAATGAATGGACTTTTAGGCATTTCCCTGTTGCTTGCAATGGCCTACTTTGCGGTCCTTTTGGTTCGCAAAAAGTCTTTGGCTGATGGTCCAGTTGTAGGCGCTGACACAGTGCTTGCGAAAGAGGCTGTGAAGATCACTACAGCAACGGTGAGTCAGCCTTGGCCGTTCTATTCCAAAAGCGTGCTGTCGGCACCAGAACAATTACTCTACCAACGATTGATTGAAGCAATGCCGGGGTGCCTGGTGATGCCACAGGTGCAACTCTCACGCTTTCTCGGTGTGAAGGAAGGCCACAACTTTCTTGCATGGAGCAGCAGGCTGAATCAAATGGGTGTTGATTTCCTTGTCTGCAGGGTGGATCTTAGTGTGATCGCCGCATTCGATATTGACACGTCAATCCATGAATTTCCCAGCCGTTTGATTGCGGCAAAGAAGAAGGCAAAGGCGCTCACCGACGCGGGCGTTAAGCTGCATCGCGTGAACTTTAAAGACATCCCTGATGTGGCTCACATCAAGGATCTGGTATCCCAAACGGTATAGCGCATGAAAAAGATCATCACCTGTTTAGTCGCTCTCTCTGGCGCATTGGTACAAGCGGAATCAGCCCCTTTTTCCGATGTGATCGGTAAGTGGTCGGACAAGGTGGACATCAGCGTGAGCCACAACCCCAAATCAACCAATGACGCGGCTTGGGCTGGTCAAGCCTTTGCAGAAATCGACGGCAATGGCCAGTTCACATTGTTGACAAGAAACGGTTGCAAGATGATCGGTAATCTCACCCCGTATCTGAGCAGCTACAAGGTCAATTTCACGGTTTCGGATTGTCAAGAAGTGCAGTTGAACGGCCTGTATCCGGGCTATGTCAGCTTTATGGCGAACAAACTGCTTGTTCATTCGGTTGTGCCGGTCCCAAAGGTTGACGGTAATGATCCCTCGTTCAAGACCCGTTACTTTCATGGCGAGTTGTCGCGGCTGTAAAGCCTTTTTTAACCCAAGCAAGCGAGAGGCTTGCCCCTGCGTGGAGAGTCGTCATGGATGAACTCAAGTGCCCATACTGTTCAAGTGAAGTCGAGTACACCCCGGCAATAAAGGTTTACAAAAAAGACGGCTTCGGCTTTCTGTTTTTGTGCAAACAGTTCCCGTCGTGTGACTCGTATGTGTCGGCTGGTGACGACGGCAAACCAATGGGGACGCTGGCAAACCGCTACCTTCGTGAGCAGCGCAAACGGCTGATCGACTTGATTGGAAAAATCAGCGAAAACAACAAAACACCCCGGCAGGAAGTGATGCGTTTGATTGGCAAGATTCGCAAGGTCAAGCTGTTTCGGGTGAGCGATCTGCGCGAGACTGAAATTGAATCGATCCTGGCCGACCCCAATGCATTTGTTGAGAGTGTCGAGAGGTTGCTGGTTCCGGCAAACAGCCCTCAAACCACGGCATTGAAGCTGCCACTTCGCTACCTGTTCATCGAGAGCCATGCGCGTCCAGCAGGTGCCCTACCCTACCAGAGTTATCGCGGGCATTTGAAGGTGCTTAACGAAGCTGCGAAAGCAGGCCTGGTGAACAAAATCACTAAGCGTGGCACGCGGTCAATTTTTTGGGTGCTGACAAGCGCAGGAAAGTTGCTGATTGACTATGACACAACATCAAGCCCAAGCCTCGGCCTTCAGGCCGGGATCTAGAGTTCCTTTGTGAAATTACATTGCCACTGGCATAAGTAAATACCACTGTTTATAATCACAGTAATGGCCACTACCAAAACGCTCAAAGTCCGCATCAAGGACAAGCACGCTGGCGTGCTGTGCGAATGGGCGCGTGCGGTGAATTTCACCTGGAACTACATCAATGACGAATCAGGATTGAAAGGGCTCTCAAACGTCCAGATCGTCAAAAAAGTGCGTGACATCGTTTCACTGGCATCCAGCCCTCTATTCTGCCTGGTGCTGCCTTCTACCTTGAGCGCCCTACCCTACCTGGCGTTGTTTCCACAGCCTGACTTCTTGCGCCAGATCGTCTGCGGAATCGACCAGTAATTTCACCCTGTCCAAATCAAACTTCTCAAGCTGATTGAGCAGGATGAGCCGTGGAATCAAACCGAGCGACGTTTTGCCGGTTCGCAGCGAAGAAATGGTATTTCTGGCAACCTCAAGGATCGCGGCTAAATCATCATCAGTTCGGCAATCCAAAACGATCTTTGCCATTTCAATCAGTTCTTTGGCTGTTGACCCCTGCCCTTCTGGTTTTGAGTGCGCCTTGGCCCGTTTGCGTGTATCGAAATCGCTGTTGCGGATCATCAGGTCAATCAGCTCGCGGTCACGCACGGATTTGACCCATTGGCCAGGCATGTCGTCGGTTCTCAAGAACGCAATTCGGTCAATCACCAAAAACCGCGCCTTTGGCCCAATCTGCCGATCAGGGTCAAAACGAACGGTGTGAATTGAAGCCCTGGTGACTCCAAGAAAGTCAGCAAGTTGGGCGTCGTTTTTCAGGTCGAACCCGTGTTTGATTGAGTCAAGGAGAAGTGCGTCTGCCATGTTGTGAATTGTATCTGTTTATGACGTTTACATGATTTTTTTTTGGTTTGTTTTGACTTTCCAAAAACAAAACATCTCCAACCAAGTCACCAACAATTCCGTTGGACTTATTTTTTAGGAGATTCCCATGCGTACCTCTGCTTCTGCTTCTGTTTCCGCTTTCCCAGCTCTGTCGATCTGCCACCAGGCCGGTCTTGAGCACTTGAAGACTGTTACTGCTGATGTCACTGGCCCGCAAGGACTCCAGTTCGATGGTGCCATCATCGCCCGAGGCGATCTTGGTGTTTCTGTGCTTTGGTTCATCAAGGCTCCTTCTCAAGAAATTGAGATTTACTGCGCCGAACCGCTTCAATGCAGTTCTGCCGCCAAAGCCGTTGTAGAGTCATATCTGCAATAACTTTTGTTATCCCTAAAGCCCTGCTTTGATCATTCCGATCATTCAGGGCTTTTTCAATTTCAGAGATACTTGCATGGTTTAATTTACTGTGTTAAATTCGCATTAACGACATACTATTGATGTCATAGAATTTGAGTAAGTGTTAATGCACTCTCATAATGAAAACACGGAAATGCCTCTGAAGCGTGTATAAAGGTAGCCAGTTGAAGAGATGAGGCGGGATTTAGAGCGATGACCCCGAAAGCGTCATTCTGGATGCGTAACCAGCTTTTCTTTTCCGTTCTTGCGTTTAGCGCAACCTGAGAGCCTGCCGTGTGCAGGCTTTCTTGTTCATGGGCATATCCAGTCTAGTGCCACTGCAATTTCGCAGTCACTTTTTTGGAGAAATTTATGGAAACTGCAATGAAGCGTAAATTGGCATCGTTCCCGAATCTTGGAGCTAAAAAAGTCAATGATTCAGACGCTCTGATCGCTGCTTTGGCCCAAGTGCGCGACTTGTTCCCGATCCCCGAGCCTGGTCATCCCCTTGAGCAAGCGTGGTTTGAAGCAATGGCTTTCCCTGAGTCTGTGCCGGAATACGTCAAACAGGTTATTGCTGCAAATTTGACAAGTGCAAAGACGTTCAAGACGACTTTGTTCTCTGCCCTGGCTGCAGCGAATACCGTGTTTGTCGATGGTTATGAAATTAACCTTCAGATTGATGGCTCGATGATCAATAAGCTCGGTCTGGTCATGCTTGAGTGTGATGAAGATTTGACGGTTATCTTGCCGGATCAGGAAATTGAAATTGATGAGTTTGGTACGGCATTGTGCGAACGTGATGTGAAATGGCCGTTGTCTGGAAAGGTGACTGTTACTTTCATGACGAAAGTGCCTTTGCAAAAGTCTTCTCTTTTGTTTTGAAGGAGTTTGACAAATGAATGTCTTTTCAATCGTGTACAGCAACTACACGGGAAAACTTTTTGCATGGCCAGGTGATCGCAAGTACCAACAGAAGTATTTGGGCAACCGAGTTGTGTTGGGTGTTGTGACTGCGCGTGACGGGGAATCTGCTGTTGCTGCGTGGAAAACTGCAAATCTGTGAGGTCGGTCATGTGTCAGGATTTACACGTTAATGAGATCCGCGACTACATCAATCGTGCGCCACCTCGGAACAAGTTTGTTGACGGTCGCATTGTTTGGTACACCGCAGCACGATTGAAGTGGCTCTACGAGATTGCCCACGGCAGTATCGATGACCGGATCAATCGTCGTGCAGGCGTAGTTGATTTGTATGAGCCCTGGAAACCTAGCCCGGTTTACAGAGCATGTCAGCGTCATCGTGTCAACGAATGGCGAAAAGCTGGTGTCAGAGTGGTTAACCGCCGCCTCTGATCTCAAATCATCATCCCCAAAGGCTCTAGATTCATTTCTGGAGCCTTTTTTCATTGGTCGCCCTACCCTGCCCTTCATCAATCGTTTGTTGAGCCATCGTCTAAATCTCGGTTATCAGCAGCTCGAAATGTTGAGAGTCTTGATGTTGCGGTGTGCAACTTTTGATGACCATCTGCCAAGCAGTAGCAGTGCTAACAAAGCTTTGAAGGCTTTGTCCACGATGAGACATGATGTGTGTGCGCAGGCGGTTATGAATGTGCAACTTCATGTCAAGGATTTTCACGCCACAGATGCACAGAAGAACGAAGAAGAGTGGGGCCAAGGTGAGCGTACATAAGGCTATTGTGTGACTTTCCCTGACGACGGCATAACCAATGCAGTCACAGTAATTCTGCTGCTGACATTGGCTAAAAGGAGCTGTTGAAATGAAAATAAAAAAAATGAAATCGCTGGAAGTTCTCGGTGAATTTGTGGGGCATGTACTGCTTGGTGCCGCCATGTTTGTGTCCCTTGCGTTGGTAGGTGGTGCGTTGAGCATGTTTGTGCACTGGTATGCTGGCATCGTTGGACCTGAGTTGGCTGGGTTGTTAAAACTCGTCGAAACAGGTATCCTTTATGCTGACATTGTTTTTTTGGCTTGGTGGACTATTTTTTCCACCTACAAGGCAATGAAGGACTTGTAAAAAATGAAATCTTTTTTAACTGGCTTTCTTAAAGGAGCAGCTCACACACCGATAGGATTTTTTGCCCCGGCATTGATTCTTTGGCGAGCGCTTGTTTATGGCTCAGAAGAACTGATCACAAAAAAGACAAGTTGGCTAAACCCTTCTTGACATTCCACCCCAAAATCCCGGCATTCGTGCTGGGATTTTTTATTCATGGCATGGCAAACATCGACTTATAGTTGCAAAAATAATACGCTTTTACTCACCATTTAGTTAACTATTTTTTTAAATAATTGTTAATCGTATAACTTCAATATAAAATCAAATCGTCATCAACTACAAATGAGCAACATGGAACACTCTCAAACTCTCAATGAAATTCAGGCGCAAATCGCACAACTGCAAG
>Ga0210041_1000041_pt1 | contig 149546 bp, 144 predicted proteins | sample CryGeymeta201503_FD_183973 | JGI IMG/M metagenome (GOLD analysis project Ga0210041, IMG submission 183973) | Groundwater microbial communities from Crystal Geyser aquifers in Utah, USA - Crystal Geyser metaG 2015-03 (SPAdes) (version 2) | ecosystem: Environmental > Aquatic > Deep subsurface >... | reverse complement strand
GAGAAAACTTGTTCGTTGTCTTGCTCATAAGGACTCCATCTACTCAAGAGTTGGAGCCTCCGACAATCCCGGAGCGGTTCAATGCGATGCCCGCATGGGCCCCATCCGTCCACCGCAGGCGAGGCACTCAGAAATGGCAACCGCCTCGCGCGACCGACGCCAGCTGCCGATGGTGCAGGGGATGACACGCATCGGTTTGTGGCTCTGACAGTAATCTGCTCCTATCGCTGGAAAGCCGACGCTTACGACAACACGGTTGACGCATGACAATTCGCAGACCAGTTTGTCCAAAGAGCCGACGCCGTTCAACTGAGGATCTATCAATTGGCGACGGAGCTAAAGGGCACCGCAAGAGAGAAATTTGGAGAAATTTTTAGCGAACAGCCTGGGGCCTTTTACAGACTGAAGTGACGTATGACGAACTGACAGTGAAATCGCGATGCGCGCGAATATGTGCCAGCATGATTGGTGAGGATCTTTCCGCGGTCCGGCTGAGCGTGACTGGCTCTGCAGACAACAAATGTTGCTGCATCGCAAAACGGGGGACGCTCGCATGGAAGCAGAGGTGCCCAAAGGGCCGCTCGTCGCAATTGTCGACGACCAGCGCGATGTTCGCACGACATTGTGCCGTGGGCTGGCGGCCTACAACTATCGTTGCCACCCCTTTGCAAGTGGTCCGGACTTGCTGGAGGCGCTAGAATATCTTCATCCTGATTGCATTCTCCTCGATCTACGCATGCCGGACATGGGCGGGCTTGAAGCGTTAAGGGCCATCCCGGCCAACCGGCGTCACATACCGATCATTTTCTTCACCTCGCATGGCGATGTTCCGACCGCTGTCGAAGCGATAAGGCTGGGCGCCAAGGATTTCATCGAAAAGCCCGCATCATTCGCGCACATTGCGGAAAAAATTGAGTCCGCAATTGCAGCGCAGCCAAAACCGTCCGGAAATGAGCTGACCATGCTGGAGGCGAGACAGATCATTGATGATCTGACTGTCCGCGAAAAGGAGGTTTTGGAGTCAATTTGCGAGGGTTTACCCAACAAGGAAATCGCATGGCGCCTCGGCCTGAGTGTCCGTACCGTAGAATCGCATCGCCATCATGCCTTCAAGAAAATTGGACATGGAAACCTCGTTCAGATTGCCAGGATTTTTCAAGCAGCTGAGGGGAGGTGAGCTTCCATCATGCGCGTGCTGTTCAAAGAAGATGATCCGCTCGTCGCGCGCACCCTGGAACGGCAGTTGCGCAAATTGGGGCATGCCACAGAACAGATCGTCGATTTCCGTTCGCTTTTGAACGGTAAGTGCGAACTGCACCCGGACGTCATAATTACGGATATCTTCATGCGGTGCTGTCAGTCTAATCGCAACTCGTCTCCGATTGGCGGAGTCCGCCCTTACCCGCTCTCGGCTCAGGCCATGAGGTTCTGCCACTCAGCCAATGCGGCAGAGCGGGCGGTCTTGTAGGTCTGACGGTCGATGAGGTGGCGATCGAGGTTGAAGTGGTTGTGGACGTTGGCATGGACCGAGGCGAACTTCTGTAGCGACTTCATCTGTCGGAACCGCAGCATGGCCCGCTCGCGTCTTCGGAACGGCAGGTGGCTGTTCTCCACCCGATTGTTGGCCCAGCGTCCCATCTCCTGCTTGTCGGTGTTGCCTAACGTGGTCATCGCAGCCTTGTAGGAACGCAGCCCGTCGGTGGTGATTGTTTCGGGCGAACCGTGGCGCTTGAGCGCCCTTTTCATGAACCGCAGCGCCGCAACTTTGTCCCGCTTCTTCGTGACGTAGCTCTCGAGGATCTCGCCCTCTTGGTCGACCGCACGCCAAAGGTAATGCATCTCGCCGTTGATCTTCACATACACCTCATCGAGGTGCCACTTCCACTGGCGAAAGCCCTTCATCCGGTTCACACGCTGGCGCCGAATGTCACCGGCAAACAGCGGGCCGAACCTGTTCCACCAGTGCCGCACTGTCTCGTGGCAAATGTCGATCCCGCGCTCAAAGAGCAGATCTTCGACGTTCCGCAACGACAGCGGGAAGCGGACGTACATCATCACCACCAGCCGGATTACCTCGGGCGAAGAATTGAAACGGCGGAAAGAGCTTGGCGGAAGGGCTCGAGATTTGCGCTGCATCACCACTGGCTAGCAGGGCTCCGCGCGGGGTGCCACGTTGCTCTGACAGGACCACCTGGCAAGCTCGCTTCCGACATTGCGTCACGCCTGTCGCTCGGTGAAACCATCATCTACATGGATCGCGAAACGGTTCGCATCCGGGTCCCGCTAGCCTTCCCATTGAGAGGAGGAAAGCGAACGGTGGTGGCCGGCAGAACCCGGTCTGCTAATCCCGACCTCAAATTGATCGCCGCCCTGCGCAGGGCCAATAGCATGATCTATCGGCAGCGCGGGATGCCATTCATCAGCACCGCGCCCGTATCACCACATGACCGCAAGATACTGCGTCTAGCCTTCCTCGCACCAAAGCTGCAGCGGGACATCCTCGGCGGGTATCAGCCGCCATCACTTAATCTTGAACGGCTTCGCCAAATGGAGATTCCACTCTGCTGGAAACAGCAACGCAAGGTTCTTGGCTGGTCCAATTCCAGCCATCTCTGACCACACCGGATATCTCCCTGATCGGACAAGCCAGTTCCCTGTTTTCTGCGGCCGGTTCCCTGTTACTGCGCGAACAGGGAACAAGGTATTTTGCAGTCAACAAGTGCCTGTGAACTCACGCACTTTTGTGTAGCGCAACAGCCCAACATTGCCCCAAATGATCGAACTCGACGCGCAATTAGCCGTTTTCCCTGTAAACTTCCCGTGAACAGGGAAACCCAACCGATTGTCATTGGTGCGGAGACTAGCCTGGCAATTCGGCTATGAAATGGCTGGAGAATGGCCGCAGGAAGCCTGCTCATGACGGATTAATGGCCGCAAACCCACGGTATTGCGGGCCTATTTCGGGCAAGAGAAAAAGTGGGATTTGCAAGGAATATAGATGGCGGCCAACCATAGATTCGAACTGAATAGTCGGATTTATCCCGCTAACCCGCGCAAATGTCGCCACTATACCAACCCAAATTCCGACAGAGAGAAAACTGCCTGAAAAATGTGTGATTTAAGAGTTGCAGGGAAAATCGGATGAGTTTCGAGATGAGAAAAAATTGCGCATCTCTCGCCGAAAAAACGTAGACAAATCAATAATATAGTTGGCGGAGCGGGTGGGATTCGAACCCACGATACGCTTGTGACGTATACACACTTTCCAGGCGTGCGCCTTCGACCACTCGGCCACCGCTCCGTCTGCCTGCTAGGGCAAGCTCGCGCCACTAGCCGCGAATGGATTGCTTCGCAAGGCGCATGGTGGCACCAATGTCGGTATGAGAACATTGTATCTGGCGGCCACGGCTGCGCTTTCCCTTGCCCTGCCGCTTGCCGCTCAGGAGGTGCCGAAGGGAGCGCCCGCGCCTTCGGAGATTGTGGCGGCTGCACCGACGGGCGATTGGGTAGCAATTCCGGCGGAGGACCTGCTGGTGATGACCCTTGCGCCGGACGCGGATGGCAAGCCCCGGCAGGTGGTGATCCAACTGATGCCAGCGCCGTTCTCGCAAGGCTGGGTGCATAACATTCGCCTGTTTGCGCGCGCGGGCTGGTACGATGGGATCTCGGTCAACCGGGTGCAGGACAATTACGTCACCCAGTGGGGCGATCCCAATTACGAAAACCCCGAGGCTGCGGGAAAGCCAAAGCCGCTGCCCGAGGGACTGAAGGAGATGGGTGAGGCTGAGTATGTCGCAACCGATCTGCTCGCAGTTCCTGATCCACGCGGGCGACCGCGCATCAATTACTCTTTGGGTGCGGCGATGTCGCGGAACGCCATTATTGCTGCCAATGGCGCGATGGTGGTTCCCGATAGCTTCAGGCGTTCATTAGAGAACGGCGAGCCGCCTGCTAATTTCGAAATGCCCAAAACGAGCGATGCATATGCGTCTTTCGCTACGTTGGCGCTAGGTTGGCCAGTGGCAGGCTCGCTAAGTGATCAAGCGGAAAGCCCCAGCGGTTTCTGGCCTGTCCACTGCTACGGCATGGTCGGCGTGGGGCGGAACTATTCGCCCGACACCGGCTCCGGCGCAGAACTCTACACCGTGATCGGCCATGCGCCGCGCCACCTCGATCGCAATATCGCGCTGGTTGGGCGGGTGATCGAGGGGATGGAGCACCTCTCCAGCCTGCCGCGCGGATCAGGCGCGCTGGGGTTCTACACCGCCGAGGAGGCCGCCAAGCGCACGCCGATCCTGTCGGTGCGGGTGGCGAGCGATCTGCCTACTGGCGAGCAACCGGCGTTCGAATACCTCTCAACCGAAAGCGAGACCTTCGCCCGCTATGCCGAGGCCATCGCCAATCGCCGCGATCCCTTCTTCATCGTGTCCGCTGGCGGCGCGGACATCTGCAACATCCGCGTGCCGGTGCGGCGGGATGCGCAAGGCGGCTGAGCCGCCTCCCCTTCCCTTACGGAACAGCCACCTTTCCCGAGCGTTCAATCATCTGGCACCCCACGAGCCCGAGAAAGGACAGCGCATGAAAATCGGTGACCGCAAGGAGTTCCAGAGCAAGGCGCCCCCGCTCACCTGCACGCCGGACACAATGGTGTTCGATGCCGTCACGCAGATGGCCGACCGCAATTTCGGTTCGGTTTTCATCACCGATGCCGAAAACCGCGTCCTGGGCGTGATGACGGAACGCGATATCTTCCGCCGCGTGATCGGCGAAAGCCGTGACCCGCGCACCACCCCGGTAAGCGCGGTGATGACGACCGAGGTGCGCATGGCCCACCGCGACGACAATGTGCTCGAATGGCTGCAGGTGATGTCAAACGAACGCTTCCGCCGCCTGCCGATCGTGGATCAGGACAAGCGGCTTGTCGCCGTGATGAGCCAGGGTGACTTCGTTGCCTACACCTGGCCGCAATTGCTGGGCCAGCTTGGACAATTGGCGCAAGCAACGCTGGCTCCCGCATTCAATCCGATCGCCATTATCGGCGGGATCGTGGTGTATTCGCTGCTTTTGGTTGTAGTGTTGCTGACGTTTATTCGATGATTACCAGAAACGCGCGGGCCTTACCCTCACTGCGTACGGGAATGGTTATCCGCATGTGATCCAGCGATTACTGCCGCTCCGCCTGCGCCACAGCATCACTTGCGCGCAAGGCGGAGATGATGCGGTTGAGGTGGCCAACATCCTGAACTTCGACTTCGACATCATAAGTGACAAAGGGATGGTCGATCTGCGCCTGCATCAAGGTCTGCACGTTCGCCTTGTTCTGCGCGAAGATGCCCGCCATTTCGGCAAGCGTGCCCAGCCGGTCGTAAATCGTCACGGAAAGCTTGCCCACCGCGCCGACCGACTGGTTGCCCCAGGCCAGATCGATCCAGTCGCTATCGACCCCGCTTGCCAGTGCCATGCAATCAATGGCGTGGACCAGCACTGTATCGCCTTTGCGGCGAATGCCGACGATGCGGTCGCCCGGCACCGGGTGGCAGCACGGCGCAAGGTCGAATGCGACCCCAGCGGTAAGCCCGCGGATCGAGATCGCCCGTTCGCGCCGTTCCCAGTGATCATTGTCTTCGATCCCTGCGGTGCAACCGGGGACCAGGGCTTCCATGACCTCGCGGTCACCAATCTTGGCCGCGCCGATCGCATACATCAGGTCATCCGGCTCATCGAGACCGAGCCGTTCCACCGCCGCCCGAATCGCCTTCTTGCCAATCCTTGCCGGCACGCGGACGGCAATCTCGTCGAACAGCTTGGCGCCGATTTCAGCCACCTCGGCGCGCTCCTTCAACCGCACCGCGCGGCGAATAGCGGCGCGCGCCTTGCCTGTCACCACGAAGCCGAGCCATGACAGCTGCGGCGAGGCGTGCGGGTTCTTGATGATTTCGACCACGTCGCCATTGCCCAGCGGCGTGCGCAAAGGCATGTGCCGCCCGCTGATCTTCACGCCCGCGGTTTGCAAGCCAAGATTGGTATGGACCGCAAAGGCAAAGTCCACCGCGGTCGCACCTTTGGGCAGTTGGAACAGCGCGCCCTTGGGCGTGAACGCGAAGATGCGATCCTGATAGATCGCCATGCGTGTGTGTTCGAGCAGTTCTTCGGCGTCGTGGCTTTGTTCGACAATCTCGATCAGGTCGCGGAGCCAGCCCACCTGGCCATCGGCGGTATCGGCCTGCTTGTACGCCCAGTGCGCGGCCAACCCGAATTCGTTGCGGCGATGCATTTCGCGCGTGCGGATCTGCACCTCCACCCGCATCGACTTTTCGTACATCATCGATGTGTGCAAGGAGCGATAGCCGTTGGTCTTCGGGGTCGAGATGTAATCCTTGAACCGGCCGGGCAAGGCCTGCCATGTGGTGTGCAAAATGCCCAAGGCGCGGTAACAATCTTCCTCGGTTTCGGTCAGCACGCGGAACGCCATGATGTCCGTGACTTGTTCAAAATTGACATGGCGTTCGGCCATCTTGTGCCAGATCGAAAACGGGTGCTTTTCGCGGCCCGATACCTCAACCCGAAGCCCCGCTTCGGCAAGCCGCTGCTTCAGCGTCAACGCAATGGCATCTACCTGCCCGCCGTCCTGATTGCGCAGCATGTCAAGCCGGTCAGTGATGGTGGTGTAGCCTTCAGGCTCCAGTTCGCGGAACGCCAGCGCCTGCATTTCGCGCATATATTCGTACATGCCCACCCGCTCTGCCAGCGGCGCGTAGATATCCATCGTCTCGCGCGCGATCCGCTGGCGCTTTTCCGGCGATTTGATGAAATGCAGCGTGCGCATGTTGTGGAGCCGGTCAGCCAGCTTAACCAGCAGCACGCGGATGTCCTCGGACATAGCGAGCAGGAACTTGCGCAGGTTTTCGGCGGCACGCTCATTCTCGGGCATGGCCTCGATCTTGGAAAGCTTGGTCACCCCGTCCACCAGCCGCGCGACCTCTGGCCCGAAATGGGCTTCGATATCGTCAATCGTGGCAAGCGTGTCTTCGACCGTGTCGTGCAGCAGCGCGGTGATGATGGTGGCCTGATCGAGTTTCAGGTCCGTCATTAACCCTGCAACTTCAACCGGGTGCGAGAAGTACGGATCGCCGCTTGCGCGTTTCTGGGTGCCGTGTTTCTGCACCGTATAGACATAGGCGCGGTTGAGCATCGCCTCGTCGGCATCGGGGTCGTATTCGAGGACCTTCTCGACGAGTTCGTATTGGCGCAGCATCGCCTTTGAATATGGGCGCGTCGCCCATATGGGGCAAGGACTATCGCCCCTTGCCCCACAATGCCGTTGGCTGCCTTACGACCAGGTCGCCCGCGGCGGCAGGCTCATCAGGATCGCATCGATATTGCCGCCGGTCTTGAGACCGAAGATCGTGCCGCGGTCATAGACCAGATTGAATTCGGCATAACGGCCGCGGTATTCGAACATCTGCGCTTCATCGGCAGCGTCGAAGGGCGTGTTCATCCGCTTGCGCACGATCGCGGGGTACGCTTCGAGGAACTGTTTGCCGATATCCTTGATGAATTCGAAATTGGCGGCGAACCCGGCATCACTGGCGCATTCCAGATGGTCCGCAAAAATCCCGCCGACCCCGCGACCGACCTGACGGTGAGGGATGTAGAAATACTCCTCGGCCCACTTGGCATAGCGTTCGTAGTAATCAGGGCCGTGGGGATCGCAGGCCGCTTGCATCGCGGCGTGGAACAGTGCCGTGTCTTCCTCGTAAGGGATCGGCGGGTTCAGGTCTGCCCCGCCGCCAAACCATGCTTTGGTCGTCGTCAGGAACCGCGTGTTCATGTGGACGGCGGGCACATGCGGATTGGTCATGTGCGCGACCAGGCTGATCCCGGTGGCGACAAAGCCCGGCGCATCCGCGCTTGCCCCGTTGATCGAACCGGCAAACTCCTTGGCAAAGCTGCCACGAACGGTCGACACATTGACGCCGACCTTTTCGAACACCTTGCCCTTCATCACACCCATCACGCCGCCACCGGGATCGGGATTGCCTTCCTCTTCGCGATTCCAGGGCGTGAGTTGGAAACGGGCATCGGATCCGGCCTCACGCTCGATGGTTTCGAACTCGGCGCAAATCTGGTCGCGCAGACTTTCGAACCACACCTTCGCTTGCGCCGTCTTGTCAGACCAGTCCATAAATTCTTCAACCCTCCCGTTCGCCCTGAGCCGGTGTTGCTACGCAACAGCTTCGCTTCCGAAGGGCCGTCCTGCTTTCCGTAACATCGCGATAGAAGAAAGTGCAGGCCTTCGACAAGCTCAGGCCGAACGGAAATTTGTGATTGTTAAACATGTTGGCATGAGCCACAGGCACGCCATGGTTCCCGCTATGTTCGCCCCCTTTGCCTTCGCCGGGCATGAAATGCTGCTCGGCCAGGGCCGTGCGCTGTACTGGCCAGCCGAGCGCGCCTTGCTGGTGGCCGACCTGCACCTGGAAAAGGCCAGCTGGTTTGCGCAGCGCGGGTCAATGCTGCCCCCCTATGACAGCCGCGACACGCTGGAACGGCTGGCGGATGCGGTGCGGATCACGGGTGCGCGCCGCGTGATCACGCTGGGCGACAATTTCCACGATGATGCGGGCGCACTGCGGCTCGATGCCCATTGCACCGGGATGCTCGAAGCGCTCACCCGCGCGCTCGACTGGGTGTGGATTACCGGCAATCATGACGAGGCTTTGCCCCGAGGCTTTGGGGGGACGATTGTGCCGGAATTGGAGGTGGGCGGAATCACGCTGCGCCACCAAGCGTACCCCGGAGAGACCCGGCCCGAGCTTTCAGGCCACTACCACCCCAAGCTGCGCATGAATGTTCGCAATCGCCATATCGCCCGCCCCTGCGCCGTTATGGGACGCAGCGCGGACGGAAGTGCTCGTAGCGGCGCCGATCGCATGATTCTCCCCGCTTTTGGAACGCTGACTGGTGGCATGGATGCTGGCGCGCCGGAAATCTGCGCCGCCCTGCAACCCGCCTTCCGGATCGAAGCGCTGATGCCCGCACGCGGTCAGATCGCGCGGTTTCCTTTGTGGCAGGCGGCTGCGTAAGACTCCACCTAGCGCCCAGATGCGTTTCGCACTATGGAGCGCCCATTACGTAAGCAACGACAGGAGAACACCCCATATCACGTCCACCCCGGCGCTCGATGGCCCCGCCCGTAAAAAGCGGCCCTCGGTTTGATACCATGATCAACGTACCCAAGGTCCGCGTCATCGATGACGAAGGCGAAAACCTTGGCGTGATGTTCACCCGCGAAGCGATTGAGCAGGCCAACGAAAAGGGCCTGAACCTCGTCGAAGTGTCCCCCAACGCGGACCCGCCGGTGTGCAAGTACCTCGATGTAGGCAAATTCCGCTACGAAGCGCAGAAAAAGGCCAACCTGGCGCGCAAGACGCAGAAGACCCAGGACATCAAGGAAGTAAAGATGCGTCCGAACATCGACACGCATGATTATGATGTGAAGATGCGCAACGTCACCAAGTTCATCGACAACGGCGACAAGGTGAAGATCACCCTGCGTTTTCGTGGCCGCGAAATGGCGCACCAGCACCTCGGCATGGATCTGCTGAAGAAGGTGCAGGAAGACGTCGCCGAAGTCGCCAAGGTTGAAGCTTTCCCCCGGCTGGAAGGCCGTCAGATGCTGATGGTCCTCGCACCCAAATAGGCATCAGGCGATGGCATGCGATGAAAGGGGGCGGATCGGCACGGTTCGTCCCCTTTGTTGTTTTGGCCGGTTGACCAACGGCCTCGCGCTTCGACCAAAAGCCGATGCAAGTCGATTGCTGACAACATCTTGCAATCAATTGGTGCTAGGGATGTCAGTAATATTACAGGCCCTGCCGAAATCAGGTTCGGTCTGGCCCAGCCCAGGCCCCGTCTTGCCGCCTTCAGACGGTTTCTCTACCCCCGTCAGGTGCCCCCGCCGGGACGCCTGCCATGACAGGAAACACCCATCTCATGCCATTCCTGCCCTCGCGCCTTGCTCGCCCCGCCCTGCTCGCCAGCTTCGCTTTCGCAATGGCCGTTCCCGCACACGCGCAGACCGCGCCGACCGACGATACGCTTGCCACCTTCGCGCCATCCCAGAGCCCGAACAACGACAAGATCGACTATGGCATCTGGGACGAGGCGATGAAAAGCATCGTGATTTCCATGGGTCCGTCCTTGCGCGAAGGCGCTGGTCGCCCTGACCCGAGCTTCGGCACCCGCCGGCAATATGGGCATGTTTCGCGCTACCGCCTAGAAGGTACGCGGGTGATGTTCAGTTTCCTCGATAGCGATGTGATCGCAAGCTTTACCGAATACCGCAAGGATTTGGAGAAGACAGCAGATATCGTTGACATTCAAGCACTTTCTCGCAATGAACAGCTCGCCTATTGGATCAACCTTCACAATGTCGCGCTGGTCGAGCAGATTGCCAATGCCTGGCCTGTCCGCCAGCCGCGCGAAATCAAGGTGGACGGAGTGCCGCTTGATGATGCGCGCTTCATCACGGTGGAGGGGATCAAGCTCTCCCCGCGCGATATCCGCGAGAAGATCGTTTATCGTCACTGGGAGGATCCGATTGTCATCTATGGCTTCTGGCGCGGTGAGATCGGCGGCCCTTCGCTTCAGCGTGAGGCTTTCAACGCCGACAATGTTGCCCGATTGCTGATCCGCGGTGCAGGGGATTTTGTGAATTCGCTGCGCGGCACCCAGGAACAATCAAACACGCTACAGGTGTCCGAACATTATCGCGAAGTGGCACCGTTTTTCTTTCCCGACTTTGAAAAAGACCTGCGCGCGCACCTCAGCCGCTTTGCCGATGAAAACACCACCGTGTTGCTGACCAAGACGAGCGGTGCAGACCCCGTCATCAACGAACGCGATATCGCGGATCTGGAAGGCGGCGTGCGCGAACCGACCTATCAGAACATTACGTCGAACGGCGTCTCCACCAGTTTCCGCATCCCGCAAAGCATGGCCGCGCTGCTGAAAGAGCGAGAAACAAAATTCCAGGAGATCATCCGCAAGGGCCGCACCGGCACTGTCACTTTCAGCAACATCACGTTGCCAGATGGCACAAGCGAGCCGGCCGAGGTCAAATAACTGGCGCGGCGCGGACACGCGATTAAAGCCGGCAGACCCCTACCCCTACACCCTTCGAACCTTCAACATCCCCATTCAATCGTTCGATCCACGCCAAAAAATTAAGCTCAACTGACATATCTGCATCAACTTGCATTCATTGTGGGTTTATCTTCTTGAGATAATTTAAGGGTCGGACGGGTCGTATCCTCTAGTGGGAGAATTGGCATGGTTCCGAACTATCTGATTGCGATGCTGGCAGCGTCCGCGCTGGCTTCACCCTCTGTGGCATCGAGCGGAACTCCTGATCCCCGCAGCCAATCGGAGAGGATTGACCGCTACTACGTTCCCGGAATTGCCCCAGTGGGCCAAGCAAGCTCTCCAGCGGACGAGCGTCTCGCTGTCTTCACTCCGACAACAGCGCCAGTCCGTCACCAGATCGATTACGAGATCTGGGACTATGCCCTCAAAAGCATGATCGTTGCGATGGGCCCATCAAACCGCCAGGGGGCGCGGCGGCTTGATCCGATCTTGGGCACCCGGATCCTTCACGGTGCGCGCTCGCGCTACCGTCTCGAAGGGTCCATGGTCCTGTTCCGGTTTCTCGATACCAACGTAATCAACAGCTTCACCGAATATCGCCAAGATTTGGAGCGGGTTGCCGAGACGCTCGACATTTCTGCCCTTCCTCGCAACGAACAGCTCGCTTTCTGGCTCAATCTGCATAACGTCGCCTTGCTGGAGAAGATTGCGCTGGAATGGCCGGTGCGGGAGCCACGCGATATCAAGCTGGGCGGTGTGGCGCTGGATGAGGCCAAATTTATCACCCTGCGCGGCATCCCGGTTTCCCTGCGCGACATCCGCGAGGAGATCGTGTTTCGGCATTGGCGCGATCCCAAGGTGATCTATGGCTTCTGGCGAGGAGAGATCGGCGGCCCGGAGTTGCAGCGCCACGCTTTCACGGGGGAGAACGTGAGTTCACTGCTCGATGTTGCAGCGGCAGATTTCGTAAACTCGCTGCGAGGGACGCAAAAGCGCGGTGATCGGCTTGCTGTATCGCGCCTCTATGCCGATGTCGCCCCGTTCTATTTTCCCGAATTCGAACGCGATCTGCGCAATCATCTTGGGACTTATGCCGACGCGCCGGTGGCAGAGATCCTGGCCGATACGCGCCAGATCGCCACGCTGATTTCAGAGCCAGCCATTGCTGATCTGCACGGAGGTGCTCGCCCACCGAACTACCTTTTTGCAAGCTCTCAGCCTGGTGCGATGGACGATCCCTTGGCGGGGTGCTCAGAAGCTATCGGCTACTCGGCTTGCGATCTGATGCAGGCTCGTGAAACCAAGCTGCGCAACATGCAGCGTAGAGGACAACAGACTGCGCGGGTGTTCTTCTCCAATATCGATCTGCCCGGCGATCCACCCAACAAGAACGCGGTCAAATAGTCGCAAGTGGGTGCGGTGTCCGGGGCACGTCATCGCCGAGGGGCACACATAGCGATCGGCAAAGCCCGGGCGGGGCGAACCTTGCGGATCGACCAATAGCCGGGTAGCCCAAATGGGAAAAAACGGGCGGGGGGAGTTCGCAGCGCATGACAGCACGCCGTATCGGCCTGCTCCTTGGCCCGCTGGCGCTTGTCGTCACTTTGCTCCTGGCGCCTCCCGCTGGCATGCCGCCGGGCGCGTGGTTGGTCGCAGGCCTGGTTGTATGGATGGCAGCCTGGTGGATGACCGAAGCGGTCCCCCTTACCGTCACGGCGCTTTTGCCCTTTGTGGTTTTGCCCTTAGCCGGCGTCTCGACTGCTGAAGAGACTGCAAGCACCTATTACTCACCGATTTTGTTCCTGCTCCTTGGCGGCGCTTTCATTGCCCTCGCGATCGAGCGCACCGGGCTTCACCGCAGGTTGAGCCTCGCGATCCTGCGGGTGGTGGGCGCGGATGGTGAGCCCGCACGCCTCCTGCTGGCCTTCATGATCGCAGCGGCGCTGCTGTCGATGTTCATCTCCAATACGTCCACCGCCCTGATCATGATGCCGATGGCACTTGCCGTGCTGGAGGGAGGGGCTCCGCCCGCAAGCAAAGAAGCAGCTGCGGAGAAAGGCCCTCTGTTACAGGACGGAATCTTCGGAGCCTTGCCGATGGGCGTCGCCTTTGCCGCCAGTATCGGAGGGCTTGGCACCATCGTTGGCTCGCCCACCAATGCCATTGCGGTCGGCCTCATGGACGAGATCGCAGGCGTGCAGATCACTTTTGCGCAGTGGGCGCTTTACGGGGTGCCGCTGGTGCTTTTGAGCGTGCCGCTGGCAGCGGCGATTATTGGCCGCGTCCTTCGGGTAAGCGACAACCCCTTCGATCTCGCCGCTGCACGCGCCGCGATTGATGGTCATGCACCATGGACGTCGCCCGAACAGCGCCTTGTACCGCTATTCGCTTTGACCTTCGCTGCGTGGGTCACACAGCCGCTGATCGCGCCGCTGCTGCCGCCGGGATCCTGGACCGATGGCACCATCGCCGTCATCGCTGCGCTCGCGCTGTTTCTGCTTCCGGACGGAACCGGGCGCGCGCTGTTGGTGTGGAGGGAGGCCGAACGTGCGCCGTGGAGCGTGATTTTCATGTTCGGCGGCGGCCTGGCACTGGCCGCCGGGATGCAGGCTTCGGGCCTCGCAACGTGGGTTGGTCAGGCAATGTTGCCGCTGGCGGATTGGCCGCTTGTGCTGGTCGCCTTGACGGTAGTGGCGCTGGTGATCGTGGTGACCGAGTTTGCCAGCAACGTGGCAACGGCCACGGGAATCGTGCCGGTGGTCGCCGCGCTGGTTGTGGCACTGGGCGCGGATCCGGTGCTTCTCGCCTTGCCAGCTGCGCTCGCGTCAAGCTGGGGTTTCATGCTCCCGGCCGGGACGGGGCCAAACGCGATCGCGTGGGCAACCGGACGCATCAGGATCGGCGCAATGGTCAAAGCTGGCGCGCTGCTGGATGTGGCAGGCATCGTTTTGATCGTGAGCGTGGTATGGGGAGTAGCAGCGGTGGTCTGAAGCAGATCAGGCTGAAAAGGATTGAGCCAGTGCGGCTAGTATCTCGCTCGCGCATCCTTACAATATCACTAATGCGCTTTCGTCAAAATGACACACCCGAACGCTCGGCAGCGCCGTTGTTCCAGCCTGAAACCTATGTCGATGCCGCAACCCGGCAGCGGCGACGGGTTCCGGGAATGGCTTTGATGGCGCCTATGATAATCGCATTCGTATGGATGATGTGGGAACACGGCAGCATGATCGCATGGGCGGTTTCGCCGTCTCGCCTGTCCGAGGGCCGGTTCGAGCTGATCGTGCTGCACATCTTCGCGCATGGCGGACTTTTACACATCGCATTTAACATGGTCGCGCTCGCGGTGCTCGGGCCCGTCGTCATGGAGCGGCTCGGGCCCCTTCGGCTGCGCAGCTTTTTCGCTTTCATGGTGCTGTTTTTTGGCGCTGGCCTCGGCGGTTTCGCCTTTTGGCTCGCGCTCAACCAGAACAGCGAAATCCCGATGCTCGGAGCGTCCGGTGCGATCTTCGGGCTGCTGGGTTTCTTGATGCGCCAGCCTGATCCCCAAGGTGTTCCGGTGCCGCTTTTCAGCCCTCAACTTGCCCGCGCCTTTGTCGAATGGATCAAGCTTCACGTGCCATTGCTGGTGCTGTTTGCGATCCCGCTGCTGTTTGGCGCCAGCAATGTCGGCTTGGCATGGGAGGCGCATCTCGGCGGCTTTATCGCGGGACTGCTTTTATGCGGACCCTTGTTGTGGTGGTGCGGGGGCGGGCCAGACTGGGTGACGGTCGATTAGAAGCGGGACGGCGCCTTATCCGCGCCACTCACGCCGCTCCTCAGCCGCGCGCAGGACTTCGTAGCTCGTCTGGATCAGCTGGAACTGCTTGGCAGCATCGGCGTCACCGGGCTTCACGTCGGGGTGCACTTCCTTGGCCCGGCTGCGGTAGGCCTTCTTCACCGCGTTGAAATCCGCATCCGCTTCCAGCCCCAGCACACCAAGTGCGCGCATCTCATCGGCCGAACGTGATCCATCACCGGATTCGGCCCAGCCATAATGCGCCGATTCGGCATAACCCGCACTTTCCTGCCGTTCAGTGTTGGCGCGCTCTTCCTTTTCGGCTTTGTCGAGACCTTCGAAATAATCCCATTTCGAATTGTATTCCGCGGCGTGCTTCTGGCAGAAATACCACCGGTCCCGGCTATTGGGTGCCTTGGGCGCAGGGCAATTGCCTGGTTCGTCACAACCGTGGCGATCACACATGCGCACATTGGTCGCTTCCTGCGAAGCTCCATAAGGACGCCAGCGCGGGAAGCCCCAGTCCATCGAACGACGCGCGCGGCTCATGCGCGAATCCGGAAAGTGGGGGGCAGGATGTTGTTGGTCGGTTGTCTCACGCAACCAATCTAGGCGAGGTGGCCAAGAATGGGAAGGCGTGTGAATGGGGAACCGGTTGCAATATGAAATGTTGCATTGCGAAGCCGCACTGGTGATGACACGCAAACGTTAAGGGAAATGCCGACTGATGAGCCCGCAAGTGACCCTTTCCAGCCTATTTTGCGTGCTGGCACTCGCCGGACTGTGTGTGGTCACTTCGGTGCGAGAGTTAGGCGGTGCTGATGCACCGATGCTGTCAGAACAGGCCGAGCTTGCGCCCGACCTGTTCCAGAGCTGACAATCAGTTGATGATGACAGAAGCGGCACGGCGGTTTTGCGCCCACGCCGATTCGTTCGAGGCCAGCGCCACGGGGCGTTCCTTACCGTAGCTCACCACCGAAATGCGGTTTGAATCCACGCCGAGGCTGACCAGATAGGCCTTGGCTGCGTTGGCCCGGCGTTCTCCCAATGCAAGATTATATTCCCGTGTCCCGCGCTCATCGGCGTGGCCTTCGATGGTGAAGGTGATCTGCGGGAAGCGCGCAAAATACTGCGCCTGCGCCTGCAACGCTGCAGCATCCTGAGAATCGACGTTGTAGCGATCGGTATCGAAATAGATCGTGGTTGAAGACCCGACGGCACCGGCAAAGTGTGCCTGCGTTCCGACACCCGCACCGGCGGGCTGTGCAGATCCGGTGGGTTGCGCCGGGGTGGCGGTTTCGACCGGAGCCGGCGGCAGCGTTTCGGGCGCCTTCTTCGAACAGGCAGCAAGGCCCGTAGCCGAAGCCAGCAGCAGGATTGTCGCAATCTTGGTGTTCATCGCTTGGTTTCCTTTCACGTCAGTCATCAGGGCCGGATCGGGCCCCAGGCAGGGTCGGAGGCGTCGACTGGAGTTGGCAGGCGGCGTTCGTTCTGTCCGGTCAGATCGACCTGCCAGATGCCCGATCGCCCGGTGTTTCGTTCCGTGCGGAAGAATTGGATGATGCGGCCGTTGGGCGCCCAAGTCGGCGCTTCGTCCTGCCAGCCGCGGGTCAACACCCGCATCCCGCCGCCACTGGTGTTCATCACGGCCACGTTGAAATCGCCCGCGATCCGCGTGAAAGCAATCTGATCGCCGCGCGGGCTCCATTCCGGCGTGGCGCAACGCCCGCCGAAGAAGCTGATGCGCTTCTGATTTTTGCCGTCGGCATCCATGACATAACACTGCTGGCTGCCCGAACGGTCGCTTTCAAACACGATCTTGCTGCCATCGGGCGAATAGCTGCCGCCGACGTCGATGCCAGGGCTGTCGGTCAGCCTGACGCTCGCGCCGCCGGTCGCTGGCACACGGTAAATGTCGGTATTGCCCGCCACGGCCATGGCATAGAGAATCGATTTGCCATCGGGTGACCAACGCGGAGCAATGGTGGGATTGCGGTTTTCGGTCACCAGCGCCTGCTGGCCGGTCCCGATGTCATAGACATAGATGCGGGGGTTGCCGTCGACGTAGCTGAGATAGAGTATCTTGGAATAATCAGGGGAATAACGCGGGGTGAGCGCCGTGGCGCTGCCCAGCGTCAGGAAGCGGTGGTTTGCCCCGTCGCTGTCCATCACCGCAAGGCGCTTGACCCGCCGATCCTTCGGCCCGGTTTCCGCGATATAGGCGATGCGGCTGTCGAAGAACGGGCTTTCGCCGGTGAGGCGGCTGAAGATCAGATCGCTGCACTTGTGCGCTGCGCGCCGCCAGTCACCGGGCGCAACGACCCAGCCTTCTCGCACCAGCTCGTTCTGCAAGGCGACATCGTAAAGATAGCAGCCGACTACAAGGCGGCCGTCATCACGCGCGCGGACATAGCCGTGCACCAGCATCTCCGCGCTGCGCCCGCTCCAAGTGGTGAAAGCCGGAGCGGTAATCTGTGTGAAGTCCGGTTGCGGCAGGCTGTCTGGGCCAACCGGTTTGAACAAGCCATTGTTCTGGAGATTGGCGGTAATGACACGGGCAACTTCGCGGCCCAAGGCGCCAGTGCCCGCTTCATTGGCAGGCGTCGCGCGTTCCCGGTCTGTGGCAAAAGCGGGAATCGCGATGCCGATGTCGGACCAGGCCGTTTCATCGGTGACGGTCCCGCGCAAGGGTCCATCGCTACCCTCACCCTCGACAGCCACGCTTTCCACGGGCTGATCGGTTCCGATCGGTGCCCCCAGATCCTGCGCGGCAACCGGCATGGCAATCAGCGCAGCGGCAAGAAACAACATTGTCTTTTTGGTCATGTCAGAGCCTTCGGTCGAATTGCCATTCGAGCGCCTTCCAGCGATCGTAGAATTGTTCAGGAAGATTGAAAGGTGCCGCAAGCTGAACTGCACGGATAGCCCTTTCACAATGGACGCTCGCCTGAGGGCGATTGCTGGCGGTGATGCTGCCCTCCGTGGTCTTGCATGTCGGCCGGCCGCGCAGGGTTCCATCGGCATTGAGGTTCCACGATACGATCGACACCAGCTTTTCGGTATCCACCCCTGACGGCGCGCTCCAATGGGGGCGCAATTGGCGGGTTATGGCAGACGACAGCGCCGCCTGCTCTGCCCGTCCAAAGGCAGCAGCAGGCGCGCGGGTTTCCGTGGTGGTGGTGGAAGCGCCCCGCCCTTCGAGGAAATCGTCGCCGATGCGGCTACCGCCGCCACTATTGGCCGCGCGCGTCGGCGCAGGGTTGCTCGTCGGGCGCGGCGCTGGCGTGGAACTGGCGCGAGGAGCAGGCGTGCGGTCCGGCCGCGAGCGGTCACGCGAAGCGGCCGGCTGCGCTGGCGCAGGCGTCGGACGCGCTGCACGCGTAGGTTGCGGCCGTGGCTGCGGCGCGGGCGCACGCTCGACCCGCTCGGGCGGAGCAGGCTCGGGTGCGGGCGCAGGATCGTCGGACAGGGTCGGCGCAATTGCGGCGCGACTTTCAGAGGCCGGGTCGGGCGATGCCGCCTCCAGCCCCACTTCGGTCGCGAGGCTCACCGTCATGCGTTCGGGAAAGACGGAAATTTCGCTCCGCACCGTCTGCATCAGCAGAACCGCCACCAACGCACCGTGCAGCACGACAGCAGCCGCGAGGCCGACCTTTTCGTCATTGCGGAACGTGTATTCTCCCATCATCCCACCGACTATGGAGCCGAAACTGAACCGTCGGTGACTAGCGAGATCGACGTGAAGCCTGCACGGCCCAACTCGCCCATCACCGCCATCACGCGTCCATAATCAAGACTGCGGTCGCCGCGCAGCACAACCAGTGGCTGTTCACCGCCGCGGTCGAGCGTTTCCAGCGCACGCGGAAGGCCACCTGATGCGACAGCCTCGTCCTCGATATAGATAACGCCCGACCCGTCGATCGAGATGGTGATCTGATCGGGCGTTTCTTCCACCGGAGCCGCACGGCTTTCCGGCAATTCGACGGGCACACCGACTGCGGGCAGTGTCACCGTCACCATGAAGATGATCAACAGTACCAGCATCACATCGACCAGCGGCGTGACGTTGATTTCCGCCATCGCGGCGCGGCGCGTTCGCTTACCCTTGCGGCGAGATGACAGACCCATTCCCATCAGGCGCGGTCCAGTTCGCGGCTAAGGCCGGTGTGCAGCTTGTCGGCGAACCGCTGAAGCACCGCTTCATAACGGTCCACCGCGCCGCCGAAGCGGTTATAGGCTATCACCGCCGGAATGGCAGCGAACAGGCCGATCGCGGTGGCAAACAGCGCTTCGGCAATGCCGGGAGCAACCACGGCGAGGCTGGCGCTTTGCTGGGCGCCGATCTGGAAGAAACTGTTCATGATGCCCCAGACTGTGCCGAACAGGCCCACAAAGGGCGCCACCGAACCGACAGTGGCGAGGAAATTCAGCCGTCCGGCCAGTTCGTCGGCTTCTTCAGCGATCTGACTGTCCATCGCCGCCGCAATGCGTTGGCGGCTGGCGTCGCGGTCGACTGGTTGCTTGGCGGTGGACTTGCGCCATTCGTCAAGACCGGCAGCGGCGACACGCGCCGCTGGAATGTCCTTGCGCGCCTGTTTGGTCAGCAGGCTGTCGCGGTCGCGCTGTTCCCAGAACTCGTCCTCGTAGCTGCGCGACTTCTTGATGAGCTTGCCGATCCGAAGCGAGAATGAGACGATAATCATCCACACCCAGATGCTGGCAAGGATCAAGCCCACCATCACGGCCTGCACGATGATATCGGCCTGCAGGAACAGCTCGACCGGATCGAGCCGGGTCGGCGTTGTAGCGGCAGCCGCGCTGAGCAGTTCGAGCGTCACGGGTTCAGTTTTCCTCGTTCATGAAAGTCTGAAAAGCACCCCGCCATTCGGCAGGTTGGCGGCGGGGGCGGCCATCCAGCGAGATGAAGCCAACGCGCAGCTGCGCCTCGCACAAACGGGCATCGTCCCGGCGCGCAATCTGGTGCATCCTGCACGAGGCAGCGCCAAGTTCTGTGCAGCGCGTTTCGATCACCACGTCGTCATCCAGCTTGGCCGGACGCAAATATTTGAGATTGACCTCGGACAGCGCATAGGCGCCCTCTCCGCTCTCGATAGCAGCGCGTTGATCGATACCGAGCAGGCGCAGAAGGTCGCTGCGCGCACGCTCGAACCAGCGTAGATAATTGGCGTGGTACGTGATCCCCGACAGGTCCGTGTCCTCGTAATAGACCCGCACGGCATAAAGATGCCGCGGGCCATCGAGGATGCCGCCGGGGGGGTTGGGAGAGATCATCGCACGCCACCTAGCGCAGCGGTGAATCGCTGCAAAGTCGGCAGTTACAATTTGTCGATGAACGGCGTTGAAACGAGTGTTGAACGCGTTCAGCGCGGTGCGATCATCGCTCCCAGCGGTTGCCCCCCGAAAATGTGGACATGCAAATGGGGCACTTCCTGCCCGCCATGCGCGCCGATATTGGCCATCAGGCGGTAGCCTGGTTCCACCAGTCCTTTGGCCCGTGCCACTTCGCCCACCGCGCGCACGAATCCGGCGATCTCCTCGGCGCTGGCTTTGGCGCTGAAGTCGTCCCAGCTGACATAACGCCCCTTGGGGATGACCAGCGTATGCACTTCTGCCTGCGGGTTGATATCCTCGAACGCGAAGCTCCAGTCGTCTTCGTAAACCTTCTTTGCAGGGATTTCTCCGCGCAGGATCTTTGCAAAGATATTGGTGTCATCATACGGCAAAGTCGGGTCGATCGGCATTATTCGCTCCGTGCGGCTTTTTCTGCGAGACCGGATACGCCCTCGCGCCGGTCAAGTTCGGCAAGCACCTGTTCCAGCGCCACGCCCTTTTCGGCGAGCAGGACCATCAAGTGAAACACCACATCCGCCGCCTCGCCCACCAAATCGGCCTCGTCGCCGGCCAAAGCGGCGATTACCGCCTCGGTCGCTTCCTCGCCCAGTTTTTGCGCGATGGTTTTCAGGCCCTTGGCATGAAGCTTCGCGACATAGCTTTCCTCTGGCGGAGCCTTGAGACGCTGGATGATCGTGGCTTCTAGACGGGTCAGGGTATCCATGACGCTCTTTTCGATCAAACCCCGCGCGCAGGCAAGCCTGCGGCCCTGAGCGCGGCGTGCGCTTCGGCGATGGTGTGGGTGCCAAAGTGGAAGATGCTGGCGGCCAGCACGGCGCTGGCGTGGCCCTTCGTCACGCCTTCCACCAGATGATCGAGGCTGCCCACCCCGCCGCTGGCGATCACCGGAACGCTGACAGCGTCAGCAATTTCACGAGTGAGAGCAAGGTCGTAACCGCGCTGGGTGCCGTCCCCATCCATGCTCGTCACAAGCAATTCCCCTGCGCCCAAGGCGGCGACCTTCAGCGCATATTCGACCGCATCGATCCCGGTTGGCTTGCGCCCGCCATGCGTGAAGATTTCCCAGTTTCCACGAGGGGTTCGACGCGCATCGACACTGGCGACCACACACTGGCTGCCAAAGCGTTGGGCAATATCGCCGACCAGTTCGGGCCGGGCAACGGCGGCCGAGTTGACCGCCACCTTGTCCGCCCCTGCCAGCAGCAGCGCGCGCGCATCTTCGGGGCTGCGCACTCCGCCGCCAACAGTCAGCGGCATGAAACACACCTCCGCCGTGCGCCGCACCATGTCGAGCAGAGTCCCGCGCCCTTCGTGGCTTGCGGAGATATCGAGAAAGCACAGCTCGTCCGCGCCTGCCGCATCATAGGCGCGCGCCTGTTCGACCGGATCGCCCGCGTCTTTCAGGTCGACGAAGTTGACGCCCTTGACCACGCGGCCATCAGCCACATCGAGGCAAGGAATGACGCGGATGCGGACGGTCATCGGACGGGGCTCAGGGTGACGGTCATTTCAGGTTCCTTGGGTGCGGCGGGGGCATCACGCGACGCGTGGATCGCGGCGGGCCACAGGCAGCTGACGAAGAAGGCCCCCGCCATGCCGTAGACCAACCCGTTCTTGCCAAAGCGCGGCGCAAGGTAGCGATCCGCCAGCAGTGCGAGGCCAAGAAAAACCACGATGTTGATCAGCGCAATGGTGGCCGTGCCGACCGTAATCCCCGCAAGGAAGGTGAGACACAGGAACAGGAAGCCCATCAGGCGCATGATCAGGACCGCGAGCCGATTGCGAGTGCCGCCGCAAGATCGAGCCGGCCTTCATACAATGCGCGGCCCGTGATCACGCCTTCGATGCCCTCGTGCGCGTGGAGCGCGAGCATGTGGATGTCGTCCAGGCCCTTCACCCCGCCGCTGGCAATCACCGGAATGTCCACCCGGCGGGCAAGATCGACCGTGGCATCGATATTCACGCCCTTGAGCAAACCGTCACGGCCGATGTCGGTGAACAATAAGGAGGCGACGCCTGCGTCCTCGAATCGGCGGGCAAGATCGGTGACGGGCACATCCGAGACCTCGGCCCAGCCCTCGGTCGCAACCATGCCGTCCTTTGCGTCGACCGCGACAACGATGCCGTTCTCCCACTCGCGCGCCATGTCCTTGACGAATTCGGGATTCTTCAAGGCCGCCGACCCCATCACCACCCGCGCCACGCCAAGATCGAACCAGCCTTCGACTGCTGCTGCATCGCGGATGCCGCCGCCCAGTTGCACATAGCCGGGAAAGGCCGCCACGATCGCTTCCACCGCCGCGCGATTGCGGCTTTCGCCTGCAAAGCTGCCGTCAAGATCGACCACATGGAGATGCTCAGCGCCTGCATCGGCGAAAATCAGCGCCTGCGCCGCGGGATCATCACCGTAGATGGTCGCACGGTCCATATCGCCTTCGGAAAGGCGCACGACCTGGCCGCCCTTGAGGTCGATGGCGGGGAACACGATCATGCCAAAATCCTCACGGGCGCCACTCCAGAAAGCGGCGGAGCATCGCAAGCCCAAAGGCCTGGCTTTTCTCCGGGTGAAACTGCACGCCAAGAACGTTGTCTCGCGCAACCGCTGCCACCAGCCCTGCGCCGTGGTCGGTCATCGCTGCGACATCCGCGCCATTATCAGCGGCAAAATGAAAGGAGTGCAGGAAATAGGCCTCGCCCTCCTCGATCACCGCATGATTGCGTGCATGGGGCATCACCGCGACATCGTTCCAGCCCATGTGCGGCACCTTGATCGCAGGGTCGGCCGGCGCAATCAATCGCACTTCGCCCGGCACCCAGCCAAGGCCCGGCGTCATGCCATGCTCTAGCCCACGATCCGCCAGCAGTTGCATGCCCACGCATATGCCAAGGAACGGCGCGCCGCCCACGTGAACACGCTCGGACATGGCTTCGACCATGTGGGGGATCGCGTTCAGGCCTTGCGCACAGGCCTTGAAGCTGCCGACGCCCGGAAGCACGATCCGGTCCGCCGCGCGCACCACGGAAGGGTCAGCGGTGACCGTGACGCTCGCGCCGGCTGCCTTGAGCGCGTTGTGAACCGAGTGTAGGTTGCCCGCGCCGTAATCAATCAGCGCGATGACTTCACCCACCGAGCTGCCCCTTCGTTGACGGGATCGCCTCACCCTTGCGCGGATCGCGCTCCACCGCCTGCCGCATCGCGCGGGCAAAACCCTTGTACAGGCTTTCACAGATGTGGTGATTGTTGCTGCCGTAGAGCAGTTCCATGTGCAACGTGATCCCGGCGGCCTGCGCGACTGAATGGAACCAATGCTCGATCAACTCGGTATCCCATTCCCCCAGCTTTTCTTGCGTGAACTTCGCTTTCCACACCAGATAGGGCCGCCCGGAAATATCCAGCGCCACCCGGCTCAGCGTCTCGTCCATCGGCGAATAGGCTGCACCGTATCGTCCGATGCCAGCCTTGTCGCCAAGCGCCTGCGCAATCGCCTGTCCAAGCGCAATGGCCGAATCTTCGGTCGTATGATGCTGATCGACATGGAGGTCGCCCTTCACCTTCATGGTCACGTCGATGAGCGAGTGGCGGCTGAACTGTTCGACCATGTGATCGAGAAAACCGATACCGGTGGACACGTCATAGGCGCCGGTGCCGTCAAGATCGACGGCAATGGCGATGCCGGTCTCGGTGGTGTTGCGCTCTACCGAGCCAATGCGAGCGGGGGTGTTGGGCATAAGCGGCGCTATAGTCCGCTGGGCCCGCAAGACAAGTATGACGCGCATGTCCCTGCGAACCCGCACCAAAGCCGTGTGGCGGTGCGGCTAGGGGCTTGACCAAGCGCCCGTGCGGCGTCACCACTCGTCACGACATGAACAGCGACGCGCCCGACAGCCTCATCCCCTACGACGAAATCGTGCAAGAAGCCCTGCGCGCGGTCGTTGGACGAGTGCTGGGCTCGATCGTAAGCAGTGGCAGCACCCTGCCCGGCCCGCATCATTTCTACATCACGTTCAAAACCGGCGCGCCCGGCGTTTCGATCCCGCCCCATCTTCGTGAGCGGTTTCCGGATGAGATGACCATCGTTTTGCAGAACAAGTTCTGGGATCTTGAAGTTCTGCCGCACAGTTTCTCGGTTGGTCTTACCTTCAATCAGGTGCCGGCCAAGCTGACAATTCCCTTTGCCGCGATAACGGCTTTCGTCGATCCGGCGGTGGATTTTGGCCTTCAGTTCCAGGCCACGGTCGAGACGTTGGAGCCCGAATCGCATGAAGACGCCGAAAATGACGGGCCGGACACCGACCCCAATGGATCGAACGTTGTCTCCGTTGATTTCGGGCGGAAGAAGTAGGCCGGTGGCGCGTGGCAAGGCTTCTACCAAGGCCACCACGACGGCCCGGAAAGTCGGGGAAAGCCGGATGCCGTCGCCTAATCCCATCACAAATATGGTGATCGCCGATGTCGTCTTGCGCGGCGCCAGCGTCATTCTGCGTCGGCGAGTCGAGAAAGGGATGTTGAAAACCTCGTTCGCTGACGACCATGCCAAGAAGCTGGTCGACAAGCGCGGCGTAGTCAGCACTTTTGCATTGTGGGGTGCAAGCCGCCTGGCGATGCGCTCACCGATCGGGCTGGCCGTTGTCGTCGGAGGGTTCGCTGCCAAAGTCTTCTATGACAGGGGAAAGCAGCTTGAATCCAAGCCTCGCTTCGGCAAACGCAGAAAGCCCGAATCCTGATCGACGCTTGATTTAGGCCGCAGTGTTAGTGCATCGGGGCCTATGGGCGAAACCACTGAACAATCCGACGACAGGCTTCACCGCCGCGGCCTCATGTTTATTCTGTCCTCACCATCGGGGGCGGGCAAGACCACCTTGTCGCGAATGCTGCTGGCCAAGGATACCGAGATCAAGCTCTCGGTCTCGGCCACAACGCGCACGCCGCGCCTCGGAGAAATCGACGGCGTACATTACCACTTCGTCAGCGATGCCGAATTCGACCAGATGGTTGAAGAGGATGATTTCTACGAATGGGCGCATGTCTTTGGCCATCGCTATGGCACACCCAAGGGCAAGATCCGCGCCGCGATGAAGGACGGTCAGGACTTTCTGTTCGATATCGATTGGCAGGGCACGCAGCAGCTGTACCAGAAGGATCAGCAAGACGTTGTGCGGGTGTTCATTCTCCCGCCCTCAATCGAGGAACTGCATCGCCGCCTCGCCGGCCGCGCGACCGACAGCGACATCGTAATCGCCGCAAGAATGGAGCGCGCCCGAGCCGAAATCAGCCATTGGGACGGCTACGACTATGTCATCATCAACGATGACGTAAACCTCTGCTTTGAAAAGGTGCACGCGATCCTTGAGGCCGAACGCATGAAACGCGCCCGGCAGACGGGTCTCATCCCGTTTGTGCGTGGATTGATGGGCGGACACTGACCGCAATACAGCGGCAATGGTGCCGATGCGTTCGGTTCGAACTTTGGATAGTGTTTCGTAAAGACAAAGGCACTGAATCTGCCTCAGCAGACCCAGCGCCATACGTGATTTGCGGCGTCTTTTCGCCCGATTACTCCTGCGGTATTTCGTAGGGGCCGCGGCCTGGTTCATCGATATCGGGCGGGGTCGGCTCGGTCTCGGGCGGGGATGGTTCAACAGGCTCGGTCAAGGGCGGCGGCGTCTCGATTGGCGGTGTGACCGGCTCGATCGTGTCGGGCGTGGTCGGAGGGATTGAGGCCATAAGGTATCTCCAATGAAATCGCGGCAGCAGTCTTGTATCAAGCGCGCATGATGACAAATGTGGCGTGTGCCCCGGCAACTGACCCCACAAAGACGCCGCTTTGGCTTTTAATGATGCAAAAAGGGCGTCGGATCGCTCAGTCGGCCTTTTCCCTTTGCCTTGGCTTCGCGCGTCAGCCCTTCCCGCCTGGATCAGCGAAGTGGTTCGGCAACAGGGCGTTGACGATGCCGCCATCGACTGTCAGCGTTTCGCCGACCACGTAATCCCCCGCGCGACTGCACAGGTAAATCGCGGCTGCGGCCATGTCCTCCGCCGTGCCGATCCGCTTTGACGGAATGCCCGCCGCGCTGGCATCGGGTGCGTCCTTGGCGGCTTTGTTCATCTCGGACGGGAAAGCACCCGGCGCGATGGAGGTGACCACGATATTGTCCTCGATCAGGCGCGCCGCCATCCGCCGGGTCAGCTGGATGACTGCTGCCTTCGACGCCTGATAGGCATAGGTTTCCCAAGGGTTGATCCGCTGCCCATCAATCGACGACACATGGATCACCTTCGCCAAATGCCCGCTCTGCCCACCTGCAACCAGCAGATCGTGCAGCTTTTGCGTCAGGAAGAACGGCGTCTTGACGTTGAGGTCCATCGTGCGGTGCCACCCGGCCTCGTTAAAGTCGAGATAGGGCTGGCCCCAGGCGGCGCCGGCATTGTTGATCAGGATATCGAGCTGCGTCTCGCGCGCCTTGAGCTCGTTGGCAAGGCTGACCATGCCGTCCATCTGGCTCAGGTCGGCCGGGATACCGATCACGCGATCCGCGCCAAGCTCATCGATGGTTGCCTGCATCTGATCGGCTTTGCGCGCCGAGATGTAGACGCGTGCACAGCCCGCCGCGAGCAGGCCTTCGACAAACATCTTGCCAATTCCGCGGCTGCCGCCAGTCACCAGCGCGATGCGCCCGTCGAGGCCGAAAAGTGATTGAATGTCCATGTGTCAGTATCCGCTCAAGGTCGCCACGCGGTTTGCGTGAAAATAGGCATCGCCCAGAAATTCGGCCAGGGCGCGGTCGCGCTTCATGTAGAGGCCGATGTCGTATTCATCGGTCATGCCGATGCCGCCGTGCATCTGCACGCCTTCCTGCACCGCGAGCCGCGCGGTCTTGGCGACCTTGGCCTTGGCGACGCTGATCATCAAATCTGCGCTTGGCGCTCCGGCATCGAGTAGTTGCTGCGCCTTGATCGTGGCGGCACGGGCAATTTCAACTTCGGAATAGAGGTGGCTGGCCCGGTGCTGAAGTGCCTGAAACTCACCGATCAGCTTGCCGAACTGCTTGCGCTGCTTGAGGTAATCGACGGTCATGTCCATCGCGCCGCGCGCCACGCCGGCGCCTTCTGCCGCCGCACCGACCCGGCCCGCCAGCAGCATCGCATCCAGCACTGCGCGCCCGCCGTCGATCTCGCCGATCACAGCATCGCCGTCCAATTCGACCGCGTCGAAGCGCGTGTGGGTGGCCATCGAGGAATCGACCAGTCGCACCGCATCATGGCTCATGCCGCTGGCGTCCTTGGGCACCGCGAACAGGGTGATGCCATCGGCATCCTCGTCTGAACCGCTGGTGCGCGCAGCGACCACAATCATGCCGGCGCTGCCACCGTAGACAACGAAGCTTTTGGAGCCGGTCAGCTTGAAGCCGTTACCGGACCTCTCGGCGCGGGTGGTGATGCGCGAAGGGCGGTGCTTGGCGGTTTCATCGATGGCGACAGCAAAAACGCTATCTCCTGCGATCAGTCCCGGAAGGTAGCGGCCCTTCACATCATCCGAGCCGTAGTTGAGGGCCGTGGCGGCCAACACGGATGATGTCAGAAATGGCGAAGGGGTGAGGTTGCGACCGATTTCCTCGAGCACAATGCCAGCTTCGACATGGCCCATGCCGAGCCCGCCGTCCGCTTCCTCCACCAGCATCCCGGTGAAACCCATTTCGGCCATCTGCTTCCAGAGGCCATGGCCGAAGCCGTCCTTGCAATCGCGGTCGCGCCAGTGGCGCAGTTGTTTGGCGATGTTGCCTTCCTCGGCAATGAAGCCGCGCGCGGTATCGGCCAGCATCGCCTGATCGTCGTCATGATACAGGGGCATTGTTTTCCCTCTCCCGGAAATTCAAATCGTCATCCCGGGTTTGACCCGGGATCGCCATGATCTTGGAGCCTAGATGGCGTCGCGTCGGACCAAGTCCAGGGCGACGCCAGTGTCTAGGCGCCCGGAAGATCGAGGATGCGCTTGGCGATGACGTTGAGCATCACTTCGCTGGTTCCGCCCTCGATCGAGTTCGCCTTGGTCCGCAGCCAGCTACGCGAAGGCTTGCCGCCCTCTGTCTCCTCACTCTCCCATTCGAGCGAGCGCGAGCCACCAGCTGCCATCATCAGCTCATGACGACGCTTGTTAAGTTCGGTACCGGCATATTTCATCATGTTCGGCTGTGCGGGGTGCGCCTTGCCGACCTTGATCTCGTCGAGGAACTTCTCGCCCATCGCGCTATAGGCCAGCGCGTCGACATCGAACATCGCGAGCTCGGCACGCAGCACCGGATCGAGTTCGTCTCCCAGCTTACCTGCGTGCCGCTTCATCGCCGCACCGATCCCGGAGGTGCGATCGCCCCCATCCGCGCCCGAAATCATCTCGCGTTCGTGGCCGAGGAGATACTTGGCGACATCCCAGCCGCGATTGATCTGGCCGACATAGGCCGGGCAATCCTCGCCATAGGATTTGGGCACCTCGACGTTGTCGAAGAAGGTTTCGCAGAACGGCGAATTGCCGCTGATGAGCAGGATCGGCTTGGTGCTGACACCTTCGCTCGCCATGTCGAAAAGCATGAAGGTAATGCCGGAATACTTGTCGGCCTTGTCAGTGCGGACGAGGCAGAAGATCCAGTCGGCTTGGTCCGCGTAACTTGTCCAGACCTTCTGGCCATTAACGATCCAGTGATCATCCTTGTCTTCGCCATAGGTCTGCAATGACACCAGATCACTGCCCGAGCCCGGTTCGGAATAGCCCTGACACCAGCGAATTTCGCCGCGCGCGATTTCATTGAGGAACCGTTGCTTCTGGCCTTCAGTGCCGAAATGCAGCAACGCCGGGCCGAGCATCCAGATCCCGAAGCTGCTGAGCGGCGGACGCGCATTGATGCGGCCCATTTCCTCGCGCAGCACCTTGGCTTCAGCCGGGCTCAGACCCGCTCCACCATAGGCCTTGGGCCAGCTTGGCACCGTGTAGCCCTTGTTAATGCAGGCTTCGAGCCACGCCTTTTGCGCGCCGTTCTTGAAGGTGGCACGGCGGCCGCCCCAGTAGATATCGCTTTCGTCGCGGACGGGTTCACGCATCTCGGGCGGACAATTCGCCTCAAGCCAGGCACGCGTTTCGCTGCGGAATGTTTCCAGATCAGCCATTGGCCGAGTCTCCTCTCGTTCAAGCTCCCACTTGACGCTTACGTTAGTGGCATTTGCGCGTTGCCTGCAAGGGCTGTTCGTCCAATCTTGGGTGCCGTAACGTCAGGCCAAGCACGATTGACGACGCACGCAATCGGTCTAAGTTTGCAACCCGAGCAGGAGAGAACACTTGGCCGAATTCGGCAGATCGCCACGCGGCAAAGGCCCGAAAATAAGGGTCTGGCGCGAATGAGCATGATTTCCGGGCCGCTTCCAAGCAGGCTCAAGTTGATGCACGGCTTTGGCGCCGTGGCCTTCGGGGTGAAAGACGGCGGATTTTCGTTCTTCCTGCTGCCGTTCTACAATCTCGTACTGGGGGTGGATGCAGGGATCGTCGGCGCGGCGCTGGCCACTGCGCTGGTGATTGACGCCATCGCCGATCCGCTGATTGGCCACTTGTGTGACCGCACCTACACCCGCTGGGGACGGCGTCTGCCGTGGCTCTATATCGCCCCGATCCCGCTGGCGATGGCCTGGGCGTTGCTGTGGTCCCCGCCCTTCACCGGCGTGCCGACCTTCTGGGAGATCGTCGCGCTGGCAGTGGGTGTGCGTCTGCTTTTATCCGCCTGCGAGGTGCCTTCGATCAGCCTGGTGCCCGAAATCACCAGTGATTATGTCGAACGCACCACCTTGTTCCGCTATCGTTTCTTATCGGGCTGGGTTGGGGGACTGACGATGTCCGTGCTGGCCTTCACGGTCTTCCTGCCGACCCCGGAAGCGCAATTACAGCCTGATGGTTATGCGGTGTTCGGCATGGTCGGGGCGGTGATCATGCTGGTGTCCGTGATGGGTTCCGCGCTGGGACAGCATCGTTATGTTGCGCGCCTGCCCGATCATGCGCCGCCGCCATTTTCGCTCCGATTGGCCTTTGCCGACATCGCCGATGCCTTTCGCGAGCGCGCGTTCGTGGTCTTTGCCGCCGGGGCGCTCGCCGCCTATATCAGTCAGGGCGTGACGCTATCGATCACGCTCTATGTCATCCGCTATGTCTGGCAATTCAGCGAGATGGCCTTCAAGTTGTATCCGTTGGCGCTGGGCCTTTCAGTTGTAGCGATGTTCCTGATTGTCGGTCCGCTGCACCGCCGCTTCGGCAAGCCGGCCAGCGGCGCGGGCGGATCGTTGGCAACACTGGGCATAGCGGGCACGCCTTATATGCTGTTTTTGGCCGGGCTTTGGCCGCAGACCGGCTCGACGCTTTCGACCGTATTGTTCATCGGCTTCATGGTTGCGGCCAACACTGCGGGTGTGGTGGCGATCATCTCGGCCACGTCGATGGTTGCCGAGATCGTCGAGGCTTATGAGGAACGCACCGGCAAACGCGCTGAAGGGACGTTCTATGCCGGCAACTGGCTGGTGCAGAAATCGGCCACTGGCGGCGGCATCTTGCTGACCAGCCTGATTGTCGAAGCCATCGGGCTGGAGCCGGGCACCGCGCAGGCTGCAGTTGCCCCTGACGTGGTGACGAACCTGGCGCTCGCCTATCTTGTCGTTTCGGCAGTGCTGGCGTTAACGGCCGCCTTTTGGCTCGCCCGTTTCCCCATCACCCGCGCCGATCACGAAGCGCGCATCGCATCGCGTTTGCAGGCCGAACGAACGGCCACCACGGTGCCCTAGCCCCCCAAATGAGAGCTTGGCGCAGGCGCAATGCTCTGCCACGGTCTGCCAGAGAGTCGGTTGCAATAAAGGACGAGAGAGGAACTTCCCCATGGATTTCGAACCCACCGAACGCCAGCTTTACTGGCGCAATCGCGTGCGCGATTTCATCGAGGCGCATGTACGGCCCAACATGAAGGTCTATGACCAGCAGGATCACGAAGGTGAGCGCTGGAAGGTGCTTCCCATCGTCGAGGAAACCAAGGCCAAGGCCAAGGAAGCCGGCATCTGGAACCTGTTCATGCCGCCGCGCAACGACAGCCACCACCATGTCGATGACACGTTCGAGTTCGAAGGCCCCGGCCTCACCAACCTCGAATACGCCATGTGCGCCGAAGAAATGGGCCGCATTGGCTGGGCATCGGAAGTGTTCAACTGCTCCGCGCCCGACACCGGCAACATGGAGGTGTTCCACCGCTATGGCACGGCTGCCCAGAAGGAAGCCTGGCTGCGTCCGCTGATGAACGGCGAAGTGCGTTCGGCTTTCCTGATGACGGAGCCGAACACGGCCTCGTCCGACGCGACCAACATCGAAACCCGGATCGAGCGCGACGGCGATCACTATGTGATCAACGGCCGCAAGTGGTGGTCTTCGGGCCTCGGCGATCCGCGCTGCAAGATCGCGATCCTGATGGGCAAGACCAATCCGGATGCGCAGCGCCATTCGCAGCAGTCGCAGATTCTGATGCCGATCGACACGCCCGGCGTGAACATCCTGCGTCACCTGCCCGTGTTCGGTTACGACGATGCGCCCCACGGCCACATGGAAGTCGAGATGGTCAACGTCCGTGTTCCCGCTGACAACATTCTGCTGGGCGAAGGGCGCGGGTTCGAGATCGCGCAGGGCCGCCTCGGGCCGGGCCGCATCCACCACTGCATGCGCACCATCGGTGCGGCGGAAGAGGCGCTGGAGAAGATGTGCCGCCGCCTGCAGGAGCGTGAAGCCTTCGGCAAGCCGGTTTACAAGCACTCGGTCTGGGAAGAGCGTGTCGCCCGTGCCCGCATCGATATCGACATGACCCGTCTGCTCTGCCTCAAGGCGGCCGACATGATGGACAAGGTCGGCAACAAGGCGGCCAAGCAGGAAATCGCCATGATCAAGGTGCAGGCCCCCAACATGGCGCTGCGGATTATCGACGATGCGATCCAGGCGCATGGCGGCGGCGGTGTGTCGGACGATTTCGGGCTGGCCAAGAGCTACGCCAACCAGCGCACCTTGCGACTGGCTGATGGCCCGGACGAAGTGCATGCGCGCTCGATCGCCCATATCGAGTTTTCCAAGCACGCACCGCGCCCCGGCCCCACAGCCAACGCGTTGCGGGGCGATCATGGCCGTGCTGCCAATGACACCCAGAGCTTCAGCTCGGGTGACATGGGCGCCACGCGCTGAGGCGACTTTCGTTAATGAAACACAGCTTGGAGGCGGGTTTGAACAAAAGCCGCCTCCAATCCCTGCAAGCGGTCAATTTGTAGGAACCGCGCAGGGGCAATCCAACATTCGGGAAGAGGACCCCCCATGGCCAAGGCCGCCATTCTTGAGAACCCCGGCAAAGGGCTCAAAATCGCCGACGTGACCTATGCCGATCCCGGCCCGCATGAGGTGCTGATCGACACCAAAGCCTGCGGCCTGTGCCATTCCGATCTGCACTTCATCGATGGACATTACCCCCACGCGCTCCCTGCGATTCCCGGCCATGAGGCGGCGGGGATCGTCCGCGCCGTGGGCAGCGAGGTGCGCACGGTGAAGCCCGGCGATCATGTCGTGTCCTGCCTTTCGGCCTTCTGCGGCCACTGCGAATTCTGTGTCACGGGCCGCATGGCATTGTGCCTTGGTGCCGATACCCGCCGTACCAAGGGCGACGCGCCGCGGATCACCTTCACCGATGGCGCGCCGGTTGCGCAGATGTTGAACCTCTCGGCGCTGTCCGAACAGATGCTGATCCACGAACACGCCTGCGTCGCGATCGACAAGGACATGCCGTTCGACCGCGCCGCCCTGCTCGGCTGCGCGGTGACAACCGGTGCGGGCACGATCTTCAACGCCTGCAAGGTGACACCGGGCGAAACCGTGCTGGTGGTCGGCTGCGGCGGCGTTGGCCTTGCCGCGATCAACGCCGCAAAAATCGCCGGCGCAGGCAAGATCATCGCCGCCGATCCGCTCCCAGAAAAGCGCGACCTGGCCAAGATGTTGGGCGCAACCCACACCGTCGATGCGCTGGCCGATGACGCCGCCAAGCAGATCATCGCAATCAGCGGCGGCGGGGTCGACTGGGGGATCGAAGCGGTGGGCCGCCAGGCTTCCGCCGATCTGGCGGTCGCCAGCCTCAAGCGCGGGGGCACTGCCGTGATCCTCGGCATGATGCCGCTCGACTGCAAGGTGGGACTTGGCGCAATGGACCTGCTCGGCGGCAAGAAACTGATGGGTGCGATCATGGGAATGAACCACTTCCCGGTCGATCTGCCGCGTCTCGTCGATTTCTACCTCAGGGGCCTGCTCGATCTCGACACCATCATTGCCGAGCGGATTTCGCTCGATCAGGTGAACGAAGGCTTCGAGACGATGCGCAAGGGCACTTCGGCGCGCACCGTGGTGGTGTTCGACTGATGCCCGACACCAGCAACATCGATTACGACAAGGAAATGGTCGGCACGGTCGCAGTGACCGAGAAGGACCAGCTCGATCTGGCCACGCTGACCGCGTGGTTCGAAGCCCATGTCGAAGGGTTCGAGGGCCCGATCAGCTATACCAAGTTCAAGGGCGGCCAATCGAACCCCACCTACCGGATCGACACGCCGAACGCGTCCTATGTTCTCAGGCGTCAGCCTTTCGGCAAACTGCTGCCATCGGCCCATGCGGTCGACCGCGAATATGCGGCGATGACCGGACTCTATCCCACCGGCTTCCCCGTGCCGCGCACCTATGGCCTGTGCGAAGACGCAGATGTGATCGGATCGAAGTTCTTCGTGATGAGCATGGCCGATGGCCGATCCTTGTGGAACGGCGCCCTGCCCGGCATGGAGCCGGACGAGCGCCGCGAACATTATCATGCGCTGATCGACACGATGGCCGATCTGCACCTCAACCAGCCGGACGATATCGGCATGGGTGATTACGGCAAGCCCACCGATTACTGCGCGCGCCAGATTGCCCGCTGGTCCAAGCAGTACAAGCTGTCCGAAACCGAGCTGATGCCCGAGATGGAGCGGCTGATCGAATGGCTGCCTCAGACCATTCCGCCGCAGCACGGCTCGTCGGTGGTGCACGGCGATTACCGGCTCGACAATGTGATCTTCGACAAGACGCAGCCCCGCATCATCGCAGTGCTCGATTGGGAGCTGTCGACGCTGGGCGATCCGATTGCGGATTTCAGCTACCTGATGCTCAACTGGTATCAGCCTGCCGATGGGCGCGCCGGGCTCATGGGCCTTGATCTGGATATGCTGGGCATCCCCTCGGTCGATGAAGCGGTGGAACGCTATGTTGCACGCACCGGCTATCCGGTGCCGCCGATGGACTGGTATTTCGCCTATAACCTGTTCCGGCTCGCCGGGATCATGCAGGGCATCAAGAAGCGCGTGATCGACGGCACGGCCTCCAGCGCCCATGCGCAGTCGATGAGCGAGCGGGTGCGCCCCCTGGCCGAGCGTGCGTATCAGTTCGCCCTTGCCGCCGGGATGCCTGCCTGATTTTCAGGCAGGCCCGCCGGACTTACGCCAGATTTACGTATGCGTGCCGCTTTTGCGTGCAGCCCATGCTTGCCGCTGCGCGCAAGCCAAGCTAGGCGCGGTGCCGCAATCTGATCGCCGGAGACCGCCATGAGTGACAAGCTGATCGCCGCCATTGACGAGGCGTGGGAAAACCGTGCCGAAATTACGCAGGGTCACGAAGTGCGCCATTCCGTGTCCGATGCGCTGGCGCTGCTGGACAGCGGCGAAGCGCGGGTCGCCCAGCCCGATGGCGACGGTGGTTGGCAGGTTAATCAATGGCTGAAGAAAGCCGTGCTCCTCAGCTTCCGTCTCAGCGACAATCGCGTGATGGAAGGCGGCGCGGCGGGGGAAGCGGCGTTCGACAAGGTATCGTTGAAGTTTGCCGGCTGGGGCGCTGACCGCTTCAGCGAGGCGGGCTTCCGCGTGGTGCCCGGCGCGGTGGTGCGGCGCGGCTCCTATATCTCCAAGGGCGTGGTGCTGATGCCCAGTTTCGTCAATATCGGCGCTTATGTCGGCGAAAACACCATGATCGACACCTGGGCCACGGTCGGTTCTTGCGCGCAGATCGGTGCCAATGTGCACATTTCGGGCGGCGCGGGGATCGGCGGCGTGCTGGAACCGTTGCAGGCCGAACCTGTCATCATCGGTGACGGCGCCTTCATCGGCGCCCGGTCCGAAGTGGCCGAAGGCGTGCGCGTGGGCGAAGGCGCGGTGCTGTCGATGGGCGTGTATCTCGGCGCATCGACCAAGATCATCGACCGCGCCACGGGCGAAATTCACATGGGCGCGGTGCCGCCTTATGCCGTGGTTGTGCCCGGTTCGATGCCCGGCAAGCCCCTGCCAGATGGATCGCCCGGCCCGAGCCTCTATTGCGCGGTGATCGTCAAGACCGTGGACGCGCAGACCCGTTCCAAGACCGCAATCAACGAGCTTTTGCGCGACTGATTGCGCAATCGCGATGGAACAAGGCCAACCCGGCCGGGGTTAAGCCCGGTTGAAGACTAGCAGGAGTTTTTAATGCCCGAACACGACCGCCAGACCCGTATCGACGGAACAGATGCCAGTGGTGGCAGCAAAAGCGGTGTGGTTCGCTGGGTGCTGGGGATCAGCCTCACCTTGGCAATTGTTGCCATGTCCATAATCTGGATCACCGGCGCGTTGTCACAGAACGATGTCGAAGGCGCCGGCACAGCGACCGCCCGCGATGAAGCGCAGCGCGAACAGGCCGCGCCCGAGAGCAGCTCGATTGACGGTGTGGTGACAGACCGCGACGCTGCGACAGGCGACGACCAGTGAGCAACAGCTTCCGCACCGGCCAGCACGTCAGCTGGACGTGGGGACAGGGCAAGGCGACCGGCCAGATCAAGGAACGCTTTGAACGCGAAGTGACCCGCACGCTCAAGGGTTCGGAAATCACCCGCAAGGGCGACTCCGACAACCCGGCATACCTCATCAAGCAGGATGACGGTGACGAGGTGCTGAAACTCGGCAGTGAAATCGAGGCCGAGGGGTAAGCCCCTCCGCATTTTCACCATTCGGCGCAGATAGGAAACGGTCTGTCGTCCCCATATTTGATTGCCGCTAGGGAAAGTATTTCCCTAGCGGCCATTGCGTTTGGGGAGAGCGACAATGATCGACCATGACAAAATCATCAGCATCACCGATGAGGCCGCACGCGGCGCTGTCGGCAACACCGGCTTGCGCTATGTGCTGGCCTTCAGCCTGGCGTTTACGATCATCGCGATGAGCCTGGTCTGGATCATCCCCGCTCTCGCCCGCGCCAGCCACTGATCACTCGGGCTTCGCCGAAGTGTCGATCAGGGTTTCGATCGGCGCTTCATCCGCCACGCTGGCCGCATAGGCTTCTGCCGCCCGCATGACGCGCAGGGCGTTGCGGCTGGCGATCATTTCCAGTTCCGCCTGCGAATAGCCGCGCCGTGCCAGTTCCGCGAAGAGCAGCGGGTAGCCGCGCACGTCCTCGAACCCGACCGGGCCGGAAGGCATCCCGTCAAAGTCCCCGCCAATGCCGATATGTTCGACACCCGCCACCTTGCGGATGTGATCGATGTGATCGGCCATGTGCTTGATCGTGGTCGCGGGTTCCGGCTGGGCAGCGTCCCATTCCGCCATGGCTTGCGTCACCTTGTCAGGCTGCCCCTGCCACAGCGCCTTGAGCCGCGCCTCCTCGCCCGACCGTTCGGCAAACCATTGGCGGCGCTCTTCGTTGAGGAAGCCGGGCAGCGCCACGACCATCACGATCCCGCCATTGTCGGGCAGGCGCGCCAGCACCGTGTCCGGCACGTTGCGCGGATGGCCATTGATGGCGCGCGCGCCCGAATGGCTGAAGATCACCGGCACGCGGGCCACATCCAGCGCGTCCATCATCGTCGCCTCGCTGACGTGCGACAGGTCGACCAGCATCCCCAGCCGGTTCATCTCGCGCACGACGTCCATGCCGAAGGGCGAAAGCCCGCCATGCACCGGCGTATCGGTTGCCGCGTCAGCCCAAGGGGTGTTGCTGTTGTGCGTGAGCGTCATGTAGCGCGCGCCCAGCGCATGAAGCTGGCGCAGCACGCCAAGGCTCGATCCCATCGAATGCCCGCCTTCCATGCCGAGCAGCGAGGCGACCCGCCCATCGGCCATCGCGCGTTCGACCTGATCGGCCGTGGTCGCAAAGCGCAGGGCATCGGGGTAGCGCGCGATCAGCCGCTTGGTCACGTCGATCTGTTCGATCACCTGCTGCACCGCTTCAGGCTCGTCCGGGTTGGAAGGCACATAGACCGACCAGAACTGCGCGCCGACCTTGCCCTCCTTCAGCCGCCCAAGATCGGTCTGCATCACCGCCCCTTGCGGATGCGCGGCGCCGGTATCGGTGGTATCCTCGAAATCGAAGCTGTTGATCTGGTTGTCGACCCGCGCGCGCAGCTGGTTCGGAACATCATTATGCCCGTCGAAAATCGGCGCGGCATCCAGCGCCGCATTGGCGGTCGCGGTGGCCGCATCAACGGGCGCTTCCTGCGCGGCAAGCGGGCTCGCCAGCATGAGCGCGGCGGCAAGGGCGGCAAGCGAAGGCGCGAAAAGTTGCATGGAGGAGGCTCCCGAAGCTAGAGCGCCTGCATCCCGAAAAGTGGCGGGGACAGGCAAGGACGGGACCATGGATAGCGCGGCTGCACGGATCGAACAATTGGGCCTGATCGCTCATCCCGAAGGCGGATGGTATCGCGAGACGTGGCGCGGCGATCCGGGCGCTGACGGGCGCGCTGGCGGCACGGCGATCATCTTCCTGCTGCGCGGGGGCGAAGCCTCGCACTGGCACCGGGTCGATGCGTCCGAATTGTGGATCTGGCAGGCAGGCGATCCGCTTGAACTGCGGCTGTCGGCCAGTGATGAAGGCCCGGTGCGTTCGGTCGTGCTGGGCAGCGATATGGCTGCGGGCCAGCAGTTGCAGGGGCTTGTCGCTCCGCATGAATGGCAGGCGGCACGGCCACACGGGGCATCGCAGCACGGCTACAGCCTGGTATCCTGCGTAGTGGTGCCGGGGTTCGATTTTGCCGGCTTCACGCTGGCCGCAGCGGGCTGGGAGCCGGGCGCATGATCCGCGTCGTCCTGCGCTGGGTGCTGGCGGTGTTTTATGCGGTTGCCGGAGTGATCCACCTCATCCGGCCCGAGCCTTTTCTGACCATCATGCCCGCATGGGTGCCTGCGGCCGAAGCGGTGGTGCTGGGGACCGGTGTGGCAGAGCTGCTCGGCGCGATCGGGCTGGTGCAACCCTTTTCGAAACCGCTGCGGCAGATGGCCGGATGGGGGCTGGCGCTGTATGCGCTGTGTGTCTGGCCCGCCAACGTCAATCACATGATCATCGACCTTGCCCGCACCCAAGGCGGACTGGGACTTGGCTATCACATCCCGCGGATGTTCGCGCAGCCTGTCATCATCTGGCTGGCGCTGTGGGTGGGCGATTGTCTGCCGCTGCGCCGCAAGGCGGCATGACACCGCAACAGGCGATCCTTGCCCTGCTGGCAGAACGCGCCGCAGACGCTACCCTGTGCCCGAGCGAAGCCGCACGGCGTCTGGCGGGGCCGGAGGGGGATTGGCGCGCGCACATGGACGCTGTCCACGCCGCCGTCGATACGCTGACCGAAGACGGCACCATCGCCCTGTCATGGAAGGGCGCGCCCATGCAAAAGCGGCGCGGACCCTATCGGATCGCGCGCCGCTGAAGCTTGGACAGGGCGCCGCAGCGGCACCCCCGAAGGGACTTAGGTGAGGTGCTTGGACACCGCAGCCGTCATCTTGAACATCGAGATCTGGTCCTTGCCGATCACCGCGCCCAGCTTGGCATCGGGATTGATCTGACGCTTGTCCTTGGCGTCCTGAAGGTCATTCCCCTTGATGTATTCCCACACCTTCGAAGTCACCTGAGCGCGGGTCATCGGACCCTTGCCGATCACCGCTTCAAGATCCTCGGAAAGTTGCACAGGCTTTTGAAGTGCATTGGTCGAGCCAGCCATCATCTACTCCCTTATGTAAGTGGCAGTTTAGTCGAGATCATCATCTTCCCAACCCGCATCATCGTCTCCGCCGCCGGTGAAGGTGGCATGAAGCACTGCGCAGGCCGTAACGGTCCCTTGCAACGATGCGAGCAGTTCCGCCCGCCCCGCGCCGGGCATCAGCACCAGCGGCAGATCGGTCGCGAACAATTGAAACAGGTAGTGGCGCGTTTCACCCTCGGGTGGGTCGGGCAGCAGCCATTCGGAATTGCCGACCGCGTTCTTGCCAGTGCGCGGCGGCACTTCGCCTTCCAGCAGCTTGCCGCGCTGTCCGGCGAGACCCCAGACGAGCCAATGGCACGCCGGTTCCGCGCCGGTGGATGCGGCATCCTCCACCACCAGAACCAGTTCCTGCGATCCGGGGGGCGGCGCGCTCCATTCCAGCGGCGGGGCGACGGCGTCTTCCTCGGTCGCGGTAAAGCTGGGGTCGAGCGCGTCGCCGCGGTTGAAGGCAGGGCTGGTCAGCGCAAAGCCACCGCGCGCAAAGGTCTGCGCCGAACCCAGTTTCGCAATCGCGAGGCCGGGGTGTTGGGCAGGTGCGGGCACATGGGGTGCAAGCCAGGCGGGAAATTCGGTCATGATTCTGTCGGTTCCTTGGCTTTGTGCTAGTCCGTTCGGATGCGCGATACGAGACTTGGCGGGCCAGTTTTCGCCACTTTTTGAGGAAAACCCTGCAAATGCAGGCAAAAAGGTCACGCTTTTGGCGGTTTTTGACCTTTTTCGCAGTCCCGTTCTTGCCCTCGGCCCTGCCCCATTGCATCCCAGCGCACTGGCCTTCAACCTTTCAGCCACGCCATCCCCCCCCCATGGAGTTGCACAGATTCATGATCCTTGGTCGCACCGCTCTTAGCCTTCTCGTGTCTGTCAGCCTGGTGGCCTGTGGTGGCGGCGGCTCTTCGTCCGTTGCTCCGGCGACCGGTGGCGGCGGCACACCCGCACCGACGCCCACGCCCACGCCGCCTGCGACCGGGTGTTCGCTTCGCGCGCAGCAGGACTTTGCGGACACCGTGCTGAACGATTGGTATCTGTTTCCCGATCTTCTCGCCTCTGCCAATCCAGCCAGCTTCAATTCGGTCCAGACCTTTCTGGATGCCCGCGTCGCCCCCGCCCGCGCGCAGGGCCGCGATCAGGGCTTCACGTTCGCCACTTCGATTGCCGAAGAAAATGCGCTGGTCAATTCAGGGTCCAGCGCCGGGTTCGGCATCCGCCTTTCGTTCGACAATGCTGCGGGGCGCTTGTTCGTGGCCGAGGCTTATGAGGGCGCATCAGGCTTGGCCGCAGGCCTCGACCGCGGGAGCGAGATCACGGCGATCGGCACCACCGGCGCCAATCTGCAAACCGTGTCGAGCCTGATCGCAAGTGGCGGACCGCAGGCGGTCATCAACGCGCTTGGGCCAGCGGACGCCGGTGTTGCGCGCGTGCTGCGATTTGTGCAGCCGGGCGGAGCGACGTTTGAGAGCAATATCGTCAAGAGCGACTTCTCGCTTGATCCGATTTCCAACCGGTACGGGACATTGATCCTCAATGACGGCGGACGGCGGATCGGCTATCTGAACCTGCGCACCTTCATCGTTGCGGACGCGGCCGCGCAGTTGCGGGAGGCCTATGGGCAGTTCAGCGCGCAAGGCGTGACCGATCTGATCATCGATGTACGTTACAATGGCGGCGGGCTTGTGTCCGTGGCCGAGACGATGGGCGATCTGATGGGGCAGGGCCGCGTTGGCCAGGTGTTCAGCCGGACCGTGCTGCGCGCGTCGCGCGCGGCGGAGAATACGCAGCGCAATTTCCGCGCCGAACCCAACGCCATCGCCCCCACCCGCATCGCGTTCATCACTACCGAAGCCAGCGCTTCGGCCAGCGAGCTGGTAATCAATGCGATGCTGCCTTACCTCGGCAACAATATCGCGCTGATCGGGGCGGATACATCCGGCAAGCCTGTCGGGCAGTTCGCCTTCGATCTGGCCGCGTGCGATCTGCGGGTCCGCGCGGTGACGTTCCAGACGCTGAACGCGGACGGGCGAGGCGATTATTTCTTCGGACTGGGGCCGTTCGTGCCCAACACCTGCCGCGCTGGCGATGACATCACCCGTCCCTTTGGCGACCCGCGTGAAGCGTCGACCGCGGTGGCGCTCGATTTCCTAGCCGGGCGCTCGTGCACCGCGTTTGGCGCTTCAGCTACGGCCGCGGGAACCAGAGCCGATTCCGCTCAGGGCGCAGATGCGGCGATACAGGCGCCCGCACGCAAGATGCTGCAACCGGCTCAGCCAAACCGTGCGCAGCAGGATATTCCCGGCCTTTTCTAAGGATGTTTGGAGGGCACCTGCACCGCGTTACGGCGCGTCCGGCCCGGTAAAGGGTTGGCGACTGGTATAGCCGCAGCCTTCCAATGTCTTATCACCCAAAGCGATCGTGGCGACGTAGGGGAACCGCCGGTCGCTCATCCCGTCGCTGCACTCGCCGGGCGTGAGGGTGGCGGTAAAATCCTGGCCTTCAAGTGCGCCGGAAAAACCCAGCCCGTTGTTGCCGGCAAACCGCGTGACCGCAAATGGTGTGGCGGACGGGGTTTCGGGCGTGGTCCAGACGCCTTGCGCGTCTTCGATAACAAGATTCCAGAACGGCTCGGTCCCGGAAAGCGTGACAACCTCGTCCGCTGCGACATCATCGAACGTCTTGCCCTGCGGGTCGATCCCATCGGCGGCCGGATTGCATGCCGCCGTCAAGCCGGCGACGAACAGCAGGGACAGGGCGGTATGGCGCTTGTTGATTGGCATGGCACGGCTCCTTTGTCTGCGCAGCTTAAAGGCCGTTGGGGGCGATGGCAAAGGCGCACAATAGCAAAGGGCGGGCCCCGCTTTCGCGGCGCCCGCCCCTGTTCAGGGTTCGTAAGAAGCCAGATGCTTACATCGGCATCAAAACGGTGTCGATCACGTGGATCATCCCGTTGGACGCTGCCACATCGGTCGCAGTGACCTTCGAGGTGTTGCCAGCCGCATCGGTCAGCACCACGCCGCCGTCGACGATCGTCGCTGTCAGATCGCCGCCGTTGACGGTCTTGACGACATAACCGGCTTCGCCTGCTTCGGTGATCGCGGTGGTCAGCGTTGCGGCATCAACCGAACCTTCGACCACGTGATAGGTCAGGATCGACTTGAGCGTATCCTTGTCGTTGGTGGTCAGTTCTTCCACGGTGCCGGCAGGCAGCTTTTCAAAAGCAGCGTTGGTCGGGGCGAACACGGTGAACGGACCGGCGCCCGAAAGCGTTTCGCCCAGTTCGGCGGCCGTCACGGCGGTCACCAGTGTCGAGAAATCAGGGTTGCCCTGCGCCACTTCGACAAGCGTGCCAGCAGCGGTGGCATCGTCGGCAACGGCAGTGGTGTCAGCGGTGGTGGCGTCTTCAGCCGGGGTTTCGCTGGCGCAAGCCACCAGAGCGACCGCAGCAACCGAAGCGAGCATGACATTGATGATCTTCATAGGGTATTCCTTGATAGAGGCCCGAAGGCCAGGGATTCCCCGGATACGTATAGATCCGGGGCGAGCGTGCGTTTCGCCAAGGCGGCGCGCACTCATACAGAAACGAATGGATTAGCGAGTTGGATGTTCCGGCTGTAATGCCGTTCTGCCTCCATTCGTCCGGAACCAAGACCAGTTCAGCGGGTTCGCCTTTTTATGAACGTAAAAACCACGCGCGCCGCGGCGCTTGATCGCCTCGCGCAATTTCTTCCCGCCGCTGGCCGCCGCTATGCCGAAACCCGCAATGCCGATGACGGCCCGGCGCCGGCCGGGCGCGCCAATGTCAGCGAACTTTCGCCGTGGCTTCATGCCGGGGTGCTGACCGAGCGTGACGTGCTCGAAGCGGTGCTCGGCCAGCACAGCCCGCGTGCCGCCGAAAAGTTTATCGCCGAAGTGTTCTGGCGGATTTATTTCAAGGGCTATCTGGAACAGCGCCCCGCGGTCTGGGACGATTACAAGGCAGGACGCGACGACGCACTTGCGGCGCTTGAACGCAACGCCGGTCTGCAAAAGGCCTACGCCGAGGCGACCGAGGGCCGCACCGGAATCGAAGCCTTTGATGTCTGGGCGCGTGAATTGCAGGATACGGGCTATCTCCACAACCATGCCCGCATGTGGTTTGCGAGCATCTGGATCTTCACCCTGAAACTCGACTGGCGTCTGGGCGCGGACTTCTTTTTGCGGCACTTGATGGATGGCGATGCCGCTTCGAACACGCTGTCGTGGCGCTGGGTCGCGGGGCTGCACACCAAGGGCAAGAGCTATCTGGCACGGGCCGACAACATTGCGCGCTACACGGCTGGCCGACCCGAAGGTGCATTGGCAGCGCGCGGGTTGGCGGAGGATGCAGAGCCCTTGTCCGAGGCGAAGGAATACGGGCGGCAGAAACTCGATCTGCCCGGAGCCGTCCTTGCCAAGGATCTGGCAGAGCCATTCGCGCTGCTGCTGCATGACGAGGCGGCGCACCATGTTCCGCTTGCGCTGCCAGCGTCGCCTGCGCTTGTCATTGGCGCGGCGCGGCCCGCTGCGCGCTCGCCGGGTATGGTTGGCGCGTTGGCCGATGACTTTGCAAAGGGCGCCGTGGCCAATGGCATGGCTGACGCAGCCGCCGCGTTTGGCTGTCCGGCGCGCGAATGGCGTGACGGTGAACCGCTTGCGCCGTTGCTGGCCGACGCCGGTGTCACCCGGATCGCCGTCCCCTATCTGCCGACCGGCTGGACGCGTGATGGGCTGTGGCCGGACTTGGCCGAACTGGCGGCGCAGGGGCGGGTGGTCACGATCCTGCCTGAGCTCGAACGTGCCACATGGCCGCTGGCCAAGGCCGGTTTTTTCGGCGTGGCCAAGGCGATCGACGATGTTTTGGCGCAGTGCGCCATCACCGGGCTCAAGTAAGGCGGTAATGCCGCTTTGACCCAGCCCGGCGAGGTCCGATCTCTCGGATCAGATCTGCTTGTCGGGCGAGGCATCATGGCGATGCCGCTCCGCCTTGCCCAATATCCGCTCAAGCCGTTCGGCCATGGTGTTGGCGGCGATCCGGGCCGCTGCATCGACGTCCGCCGCCTTGCCGGTCACACCAATCGGGCGACTGCCGCGCGGGCGCGCTTCGATGGTGCAGTGCTTGTCATCCGCGCCGTGTTTGCGGCCGTTCACGTCCGAGACGTGCACTTCAATCCGGGTCAGTCGTTCAGAGAAGCGATCCAGCCGCTTGCGCACCTGCGCTTCGATCCGTTGGGCGACGTCTTGCGTGCCCATCACCGAACTGTCGGTGTTGAACTGAAATTGCACGGTGCTCATGGATATCTCTCCTTTGGCGTCAGTGCCCTGTTGCCCAAAGAGAATATGGGGTGCCGCATCCCGCCGTTCCAGCGAAATCCGGCGAACCGTTCAGGACAGCAGTTGGTCGCTGGCCCGCTTTTCGGCGCGAACGATATCGGCCTTTACACGCTCTTCAGCGGTCTTGCGCGCCTGCTCGGCGAGGCCGCGCCAGGTCTTTTCCGACCGCAGTTCGCGATCACGCACATTGTCGAGCGTCGCCTTGTCAGCCAGCGTTGCGGCTTCATCGGCGCGTTCGCAGTAGAATTCGTAGGTCTGGGCCATCGGTGTATCCTGCCATGAGAGGGAGTCGGCGGGGACCTGCGTGGCAGGCGGGACGCTTAACGCGCCCCGCCCCGCCGGTATTCTTTAGGCAGCTGCGAGGTTAACGGCGCTTTCCTTGCCGTTGCGTCCGCGCTCGAGATCGAAGCTCAAACGCTGATCCTTCTCGAGGCTGTGCATGCCAGCGGCCTGAACGGCCGTGATGTGGACAAAGCTGTCCGACGAACCGTCGTCGGGCTGGATGAAACCATAGCCCTTGTCGGTGTTGAAGAACTTTACGGTTCCGGTCTTGCTCATAACGTGTTCCTTTCAAGAACATTTTCGTAACCGCCCGCAACGTGCAGACGGGGAGTGCGTCGTATCGTCCGATGAAAGGAAGTCGTCGTCTGGTTAACGCCGGGGACCGTGAGGCCAAGCGGCGGAGCGCAAATTTCGAAGTCCGTCGCAAATTTCGACGTCAGCGGGGATCATGTAGCACGCTTTGCCCAGATCACCTAATCGCCGCCGTGTTGGAGACACATGAGACACTGTCCAGAACACAAAAACCGGCGTCCATAGCAGGCTCGCGAAGCGGCTGGCCGTGACAGCGGCAGCGAAGGAAAGAACGGGCGCAGGGGTCATCGGTCGCACCATGACGCGCACGAGGGGGTGTAGGAAAGCGCCCGATCAGGCTAGGCCCGCATCATGACACCCCTTACCATCCTGATCGACGCCGATGCCTGCCCGGTGAAGGACGAAATCTACCGCGTGGCCGAGCGGTTCCGCGCCGACGTGCGCGTGGTCAGCAACGCCGCCTTCCGCATTCCCGATAGCCCGCGAGTGAAGCGTGTGGTGGTGTCCGACAGCTTCGACGCGGCGGACGACTGGATCGCGGAAGCCGCCGCCGCCCTGCCCCCGAACACCTGTGTGGTCGTGACCGGCGACATCTTGCTGGCCGACCGCTGCCTGAAAGCGGGCGCGCGGGTGCTGAAACACAATGGCGAGGCGTTCACGGCGGCCAGCATCGGCGGCGCGATCGCCACCCGCGCGATCATGGCCGACCTGCGCGCAGGCATGGACGGCGTGGGAGGCGGGCCTGCGCCGTTCAGCAAGGCGGATCGCTCGCGGTTCCTGCAGGCGCTCGACCGGGTGCTGGTGGGGATGGGGCGGGGTTAGGCGCGGGCGAGATGCTGGCGAAACCAGTCCGCCAAGTCGTCCTCTGACAATTCACCCGCCGCCAAGGCAACGAACGCCACCACCAGTTCGGCATCGCTGGCTGACAATCCGTGGCCATTCAACATCAGGAATGTTTCGCTGATGACCGCCGCGGTGCGTTTGTTGCCATCGACAAAAGGATGGTTGCGCGCGATGCCGTAGGCGTAGGCTGCCGCCAGCGCCGCCACATCAGGCGTGCCGTATTGCGCAAGGTTTTGCGGACGCGCCATCGCGCTGTCGAGCAAACCGGCGTCTCGAATACCATTGCCCCCGCCATGCTCGGCCAGTTGCTCGGCATGAGCGGCCAGCGCCACTTTCGTGGAAATCCAGACCCATTTTTTGCCTATGCCCCCCTCCCGCCTGCGGGAGGGGCTGGGGGTGGGCCAGTCACTTTGCGAGTTCGCGCAACGCGCGCTTGCGCTCCGCCATCACCTTGCGCGCCGCCGCCATCTGCTCTTCGAAGTCCGGCTCGGCGCTAATCAGCTCGATCCCGTTGGGCGTAAGCACCACCGCCACCTCGTCCCCCACATTGCGGCCAAGATGCGCCAGCACGTCCTTGGGCAGGACGATCCCGGCAGAATTGCCGATCTTGGTGATTTTGAGCGGGCGGTTCATACGGGCGTTATAACAGGTGGGAGTGTTTGGGCAAGGGTTAGCGATGGGGTTCGCGTGCAGTCTGGGGCAGCGGGTCTGCGCCGTTTGCGGCGGCGGATCGGTCGCGGTTCTTGCAGGCGCTGGATAGGGTGCTGGTGGGGATGGGGAGGTAGGAGGTTCGGGGAGAGCTTTTGTCTAAAGAATTTGCCACAAAGGCAGCACTGGCTATCAACGACGAGGAAAATCGTTCGCAATTTGAGTCGTTTAACGGCTCTTGACTAAGTTATTGAAAATGATATATGAATCTTTGAAAGAGCGAAGCGAAGGAGGTGTTCGATGAAGCCTGTCGAATATGTCTTCACGATTGACGCCTTTACTCCAGACACGTTGCCAATGGGCAGGTTGGCGGAATATCTTTTGGCTCTATCAAAGCTCATCGGCCACCGGGACCATACCCACTTCGTCAAGGTAGAGCGCGGCAGCGCGAGACTCGTCCATAAGGTGGACGCAGTGGATGCACCCAAAGTGGAGGCTCGACTTGACAGCATTCGAGGTGGACGTGCCGGCCCCGACCTTGAAGCTGTGCGGCGAAATTTGGACGATCTTCTCGCCAACGATAACGCAGTTGGCTCTTTAATCGAACAGCATAGCGGAAAAGTCGTAATTCCGTTTCAAGGGAGAAATCGCCCGAAACCAATTACGTTTCCCGCGTTTCGTGAAGCCGCGACTATTCAAGGCCAGATAGTAAGGATCGGTGGGCGCGATTCTACTGCACACGCTATTCTGCAAGATGGTGATATTACTCATAGCAACATCAATATGTCCCGGGAAATTGCAAAAGACCTAGCGCCTTTACTGTATGGCCCCTTTGTCCGCCTGCATGGAATAGGCTCTTTCGAAAGACAGTCCGACGGAAAATGGAAAATCATTGATTTTAAAGTTGATCGTTTTCAAAAGCTGATTGATCAAGATGTCAGCGAAACTCTTGCCGAAATTCGATTGATACAAGGCAACGATCTCATGTCGGATGATGCATACTCGGCAAGTCGGAGCTTCACCAGTGGAGATGCGGGAGACGGGGCGTGATCCTCACCCTCGATAATTCTGCGTTCACTTATCTAGTGAATCCAAATGCAAAACCACCAAATGACCCTTCGACCGGGACGCCCGTCGCGCACGCGAAAGAAAGGATTGAAGGATTAATCAGCTCGCTTGGAAAGCAAAGCAGATTGATTTTACCTACGCCTGCACTAGCGGAAGCTCTGGTTGGCGCAGGCTTAGGTGCGGTTGAGTTGATTGAAAAATTAAATCAACAGTCCAAGATCTTGGTGGTACCGTTTGATCAAAAATGCGCTGTCGAGTTGGCGATGATGCACATGGAAGTTATCGAAAAGAGTGGTTCGAAACGGGGTGGATCGACTGAGCCTTGGCAGAAGGTCAAGTTTGATAGACAGATCGTTGCAATTGCCAAGGTCCACAATTCAACTCGAATTTTCAGTGACGACATCGGCCTATGCAGTTTTGCCAAAACTGTTGGTTTAGAAGCTGTGAGCACATGGGAATTACCGGTTCCAGAAAAGGATCTTGATCTTTTCGGATAATACTCCGGACGAAGACTCGCTTGTCCCCACATTGACACCGCCCCCCATCAGGCCCACGCCCGCGCTCGGGCATCTCGCCCCTGATCGGAAGCATCTATGGCCAAGGGTCAACAGAAGAAGTCCAAGGAAGCCCGCAAGCCCAAGGCGGACAAGGGCCCCAAGACCAACGCCAGCCAGCCCAGCACCAAGCCCGGCGGGATCAAGGGGCTGGAGAACATGAAAAACTCCTGACGCCTCAAGGCGCGCGTTACGCGGCCCCTATGCGTGCAGGTGGCGTGCGCAGGTGGCGGGCGCGTGGCGGGCCCGTGTTAAGGGAATGGCGAGGGGTTTTTGCTACCCCTGTGGTGCAATGCCACATCCGCCCGCCTGTCCCGCGTCGCTGACGCCCGATCCGCCCGCAACGCGGGGCATTCGTGCGCGGCTGATCCGCAACGGCGTGCTGGTGGTCGGCGGCTCGATCATCGCTTCGACCGGGTTCACCCACCTCGCCTTTGCGTTGTCAGGCAATGCACAATACGGGCTGACCATGGTGTTTGCCGTGCTGATCCCGCTGGTGGTCGCGAGCTGCGCCTATGGCTGGATTGCCAGTCTGACGCTGGCGCTGGAAACATCGCGCGCGCAGCTGGAACACCTCGCCCATTCCGACGCGTTGACCGGGCTGGCCAACCGCCGCGCGGCCTTGCTGGAGCTGGAGCGGTGGACGGCGCAGGCGGCGGGGCCGGTGGCGCTGGCCATCGCGGATATCGATCAGTTCAAGAGCATCAATGACCGGCTCGGCCACGAAGGCGGCGATGCCAGCCTGGTCCACTTTGCCGCGATGCTGCGGCGGCTTGCGCCAGAGGACTGGCTGGTCGCCCGGATCGGTGGCGAGGAATTCCTGATCGCGGCGCGCGAGGCCGTGTTGCCGGGCTTTGCCGGGATGATCGATGCGATGCGCCAGACCATCGCGGAAACCCCGCTGATCGTGCCGGCGGGGCCGTATTCCATGACCGCCAGCTTCGGAGTTGCCGCACGGGCCGTGGGCGAGCCGGTCGGCAGCCTGATCGCGCGGGCCGACACGGCGCTGTATGCCGCCAAGCAATCGGGCCGCAACCGCACCGCGCAGGCGGCCTGAACGAGGGCGCCTTACGCGGTGGGTCTGCGTGGGGTTCCGGTCAGTCGTGCTCGCGGTTCCCTGCGCCCACATACAGCTCGCGCCCGCCTTCGTTGTAGCGGCGGCTCATTTCCTCCATGCCCTTGAGCGCCGCCTGACGGCTGGCCTCGGCGGTGTCGGCGCCCAGCTTTTCGGAGGCTAGGAAGCTTTCGGGGCTGCTGTTCTGTTTGGCGGCAAAGTCGCGCACGTCCTGGCTGATCTGCATCGAGCAGAACTTCGGGCCGCACATCGAGCAGAAATGCGCGGACTTCGCGCCTTCGGCCGGCAGCGTCTGGTCGTGATATTGCTCGGCGGTTTCGGGGTCGAGGCTGAGGTTGAACTGGTCGCGCCAGCGGAACTCGAACCGGGCTTTGCTCAGCGCGTTGTCGCGCACCTGCGAGGCTGGATGCCCCTTAGCCAAATCCGCCGCGTGGGCTGCCAGCTTGTAGGTGATCACGCCGACCTTCACGTCGTCGCGGTCCGGCAGGCCCAGATGCTCCTTGGGCGTGACGTAGCAGAGCATCGCGGTGCCGTACCAGCCGATCTGCGCCGCGCCGATGCCGCTGGTGATGTGGTCGTATCCCGGCGCGATGTCGGTCACCAGCGGCCCCAGGGTATAGAACGGCGCCTCGCCGCAGACCTGGAGCTGCTTTTCCATGTTCTCCTTGATCTTGTGCATCGGTACGTGGCCCGGCCCTTCGATCATCACCTGCACATCCTGCGCCCAGGCGCGGTGGGTGAGTTCACCCAGCGTGTAGAGTTCGGAGAATTGCGCTTCGTCATTGGCATCCGCGATGCTGCCGGGGCGCAGGCCATCGCCAAGGCTGTAGGCGATGTCATAGGCCTTCATGATTGCGGTGATCTCGTCGAAGTGCTCGTAGAGGAAGCTCTCCTTGTGGTGCGCAAGGCACCATTTCGCCATGATCGACCCGCCGCGGCTGACGATCCCGGTGACGCGCTTGGCCGCCATCGGCACGTAAGCGAGCCGCACGCCGGCGTGGATCGTGAAGTAGTCCACGCCCTGTTCGGCCTGTTCGATCAGCGTGTCGCGGAAGATTTCCCACGTCAGCTCCTCAGCCACGCCGCCGACCTTTTCAAGCGCCTGATAGATCGGCACGGTGCCGACCGGGACGGCGGAATTGCGGATGATCCATTCGCGGGTGTCGTGGATGTTGCGCCCGGTGGACAGATCCATGATCGTGTCCGCGCCCCAGCGGGTCGCCCACACCATCTTGTCGACTTCGCTTGCCACGTTCGACGCCACGGCGGAATTGCCGATATTGGCGTTGATCTTGACCAAGAAGTTGCGCCCGATCGCCATCGGTTCGGTTTCGGGGTGGTTGATGTTGTTGGGGATGATGGCGCGGCCCCGGGCAATTTCATCGCGCACGAATTCCGGGGTGATGATGGTCGGAATTTGCGCGCCCCAGCTTTGCCCGTCGCGCACCATGTCGGCAGCGATTTCGCGGCCCAGGTTCTCGCGCTCGGCGACGTATTCCATCTCGGGCGTGATGATGCCTTGGCGGGCATAGTGCATCTGGCTGACGTTCATGCCCGGTTTGGCGCGCAGCGGACGCTTGGCTGCTGCCGGGAACTGCGGGACGCCGCCGCTGCGGTCGGGGCCCGATCCGCCTTGGGGCTGCCCGTTGTCTTCGGGCTTCAGTTCGCGGCCATCATAGGCCTCGACATCGCCGCGCGCCATGATCCAGTCACGGCGCAGCGGGGCGAGTCCAGCGTTGATGTCGATATGGGCTTGCGGGTCGGTGTAGGGTCCCGAGGTGTCATACACCCGCACGCTCGGCTCGCCGCCCTCAAGGTCGATCTCGCGCATGGCGACACGGATGCCGCTGCCGGTGCGCGCGCCGACATGGATCTTGCGGCTGCCGCGGATCGGCCCGGTGGTGACGCCGATTTCGACGGGGGAATTGATGTCGGCCATGTCTGCTCTCTCCTCAAGGCGGATCGAGCGCGGGCGCATTGGTGCAAACGACCAGCCCACTCCCTCCGCCGATGCTAATCGGTTCAGGTTCGACGGGTCGGACGGTGCTAACCGCCCCTCTCAGCCAAGCGGCTCCCCGGGGATGCGCGATCAATAGCGCGTCAAGGCGCACAAATCCAGCCGTTCAACGCTTTTGCCCCTTTGACCGGGGCTATCGGCACTGCGCCCCGCCACCGCGTGCATTTTGGGCAGGGGCAGACACGCTGCCCAAGCCACGCGCGCGGTTTATTTTTCGGCTGCGCGCTGCGAATGGAAGAAATCGAGCTTCCAGCGCAGGCCGTCATGAACCAGCACGGCCGATTCCAGCCATCGCACGGGCCGCACATCGGGCGGGGTGCCCGCGCTGCCGGTATTTTCCCATTGCGACCAGGCCACATCGCAGCGCACCTTGGTGTCCATCGGGCCGAGGTTCCAATTGATCTCGACCCCGTTGCCGAGTGCTTCGACGACCGCGTCGCCAAGCGTTGAACCGGCAAAGTGCTGACCCACATCGAAGGCGTAGAAAGAAGGGGTGGTCAGCTGCGCAAACGGAGCCTTGTCTGCGATGCGCAGCGCAGCGAAGAAATCGTGGATGGTCTGTTCGATCTCGGCGCGTGCGGCAACGGGATCGGGACATTCGGCGGTCACGGCATGGGCTGGCACGCCGAGCGCAAGTGATGCAGCGAATGCGGCGAGACGTGTTGCAGACTTCATGTCGAGGACAATGCGCCGCCCGGTCGCCAAGTCAATCCGCGCCCTCGACTATCCCCAGCAGAGTCGTTTGGACAGTGCGCCTCCGGCCCGCCGGATCACACCGCGCTATTCAATCACCCGCCCGCGCACCATCACGAAATCGACCGCCTCCAGCACGGTCACATCGGCCAGCGGATTGCCATCCACCGCGATGATGTCCGCCGAATAGCCGGGCGCGAGCTTGCCGATCTGGTTTTCCATGCCCAGCACCCTGGCAGCGCCGGTGGTGGCGCTGGCGAGGACTTCGCGGTCACTCATGCCCTGCTTTTTCATCAGCGCCAGTTCTTCTCCGTTGCGGCCGTGCTGGTACACGCCCGCATCGGTGCCAAAGGCGACCGTCACACCATATTCGCGCGCGCGGCTGACCAGCGAGGCCATCAGCGGCTGGACGGCGCGGATCTTGTTTTCGACCACGGGGGTGTAGATGCCCTTGCCCAGCCCTTCGCTTACGCCTTCCAGCGCCATCAGCGTCGGCACCAGCACCGTGCCGTTGGCCTTCATCGCCTTCGCCGCGGCTTCATCGAGATAGGTGCCGTGCTCGATCGAATCGATCCCGGCTTCGGCGGCCTGCTGGATGCCGCGCGCGCCGTGCGCGTGGGCCATGACCTTGAGGCCGAGCGAATGCGCGGTGTCGGCGATGGTCTTCATTTCTTCCGGCGTGAAATGCGCCTCCAGCCCTCGGCCCTGCTGCGACAACACGCCGCCGGTCGCGGTGATCTTGATCACGTCCGATCCGTTCTGGCTGGCGAGCCGCACCTTGGCCGCACATTCGATCACGCCGGTGCAGGTAAAGCCGCTATCCAGCAGTTCATTCACTTCGGGTCGGAAGCCGTTGACATCGCCGTGGCCGCCGATGATCGCCAGCGCCGGACCAGCCGCCACGATCCGCGGCCCTGCGACCATGCCTTCGGCGGTGCCGCGCCTCAGGGCGAAGGCGGTGTCACGCCCGCTGCCCGCTTCGCGCACCGTCGTGAAGCCCGCCAGCGCGGTGATGCGCGCATTCTTGGCACCCACCACCACGCCCCATTCGTCAGCTTCGGTCGCTTCCTTCCAGAAATCGCCGCCCGGATCGCCGGTGAGGTGCGTGTGCAGATCGATCAGGCCGGGCAGCACGGTCTTGGTCTTGAGGTCAATCTCGCGGTCCGCCGTCACCGCGCCGTGGCCCGGTGTGATCGATACGATCGTGCCATCGGTGACAAGGATCGTCGCCGCGCCCATCGGCTCGGCGGCGGCGTCGGTCAGCACGCTGCCCGCGCGGATCGCCACGGTTTCGGCGGCGAGCGGCGCGCTTGCCAGGGTCGTTCCGGCCAGCATCGTTCCGGTCAGCGCCAGCCCCGTGATAAGCGTGTTGCGCAATCCTTGCATCGAATGTCTCCCCTGATTATTCGTTGGCGCAGGTGATGGCGCGCAGCCCGCCCCATGGCAAGCCCCGCGCCTGATGCACCGCGACGCGGCTTTCGCGCGGAAACGCCTTGCGCTCATTGCCGTATGCCGCGCCCTCGCCTAGGGCTGAGAACCGATGGTCGACTCAACTCCGCATCCCGCACACAAAGCCGAGCCGCACGACGTGGTGATTGTCGGGGGCGGGCTTGCGGGCGGGTTGATTGCGCTCGCGCTGCACCGTCACGCCCCCGATTGCCGCTTTGTCGTGATCGAGGCCGGGCGCAGCTTTGGCGGGCATCACCGCTGGAGCTGGTTTGAAACCGACATTCGCCCCAAAGCGCGCGGATTGATGGCAGGCTTCGACCTCAATGGCTGGGACGAAGGCTACGACATCACCTTCCCCAGCCTCGGGCGCACACTGCCGACCGCCTATCGCTCGCTTGCCAGCGCCGAATTCCATGCCAAGCTGATCGCCGAATTGCCGGCGGAACGCGTGATGCTGGAAACCAAGGCGGCAGGTCTCGATGCTGACGGGGTGACCCTGGCGGACGGCACCCGGATTGCGGCCAAGCGCGTGATCGATTGCCGCCCGTTCAAGGCTTCGGCGGCGCTGTCGGGCGGCTGGCAGGTGTTTCTTGGCCAGCAATTCCGCTGCGAGACGCCTCACGGCCTCACGCGGCCCATCATCATGGACGCCAGCGTCGATCAGCTCGCCCCGCATGGCAACGGCGCGGCTTACCGCTTTGTCTATGTCCTGCCGCTGTCACCCACCGATGTGTTCATCGAAGATACCTACTATGCCGATCAACCCAAGATGGACGCCGAAGTGCTCAAAGGCCGCGTGGCCGAATATGCGCATCGCAACGGCTGGCAGGGCGACGTGGTCGATTCCGAAGCGGGCATCTTGCCGGTGATCTCGGGCGGGGATTTCAACGCTGCGCTGGCCGAAGTCGCGATACCCGGCGTGGCCCTGGCGGGCGCGCGCGGAGGCTTCTCGCATCCTCTCACCAGCTACACCTTGCCCTTCGCGGTCGATAATGCGTTGGCGATTGCGCACCTGATCGCCAGCCGCCCGGCGCTGACGGGCGCGGAACTGGCGGCGTTCTGTCAACGCCGGTCAAAGCGCCATTGGCGTGCCACGGCCTATTACCGGATGCTCAGCCGGATGCTGTTCGAGGCTGCCGAACCTGAAAAGCGCGTTGTGGTGTTCGAGCATTTCTATGCCTTGCGCGGTGCGCTGGTCGAACGGTTCTACGCCGGGCGATCAACCTGGTCTGACCGCCTGCGCATCCTCACAGGCAAGCCGCCCGTAGCTATCCCGCGCGCGATCCGTGCGCTCTTTTCCCCAGGAAAGCCCCTGGACACGAAACCCCTGGACACCAAGCCTTTCAACATGGAGACCCCGGCATGAACGCCGATGCGAAGCTCAACCTTTCAGGTGCAACCACGGGCAAGGGTGTGAACCCCATTCTTGCCGAACGATATGCCGGCAAGACCGCGTGCGTGATCGGTTCGGGCTTCGGCGGCATGGCGCTGGCACTGCGGCTGCAATCCGCAGGCATCACCACCACCGTGATCGAAAGCCGCGACAAGCCCGGTGGCCGCGCCTATTTCTGGGAGCGCGACGGCTTCACCTTCGATGGCGGGCCGACCGTGATCACCGATCCGCCCTGTCTTGAAGAACTGTGGGCGCTGACCGGCCACCACATCTCCGAAGATGTCGAGCTGATGAAGGTCATGCCCTTTTATCGTTTGAACTGGCCCGACGGCACCAACTTCGAATATTCGAACGACGAGGAAGAGCTGAACGCGGAAATCGCCAAGCTGAACCCGGCGGACGTGGCCGGTTATGCCCGGTTCCTCGAATATTCCGAACGGGTGTATAACGAAGGTTACCTGAAGCTTGGCACCAAGCCGTTCCTCGACTTCAAGTCGATGCTGAAGGCCGCGCCTGCGCTGATCAAGGAACAGGCCTGGCGCAGCGTCTACTCGATGGTGTCGAGTTACATCGAACACCCCAAGCTGCGCGAAGCCTTCAGCTTCCATTCGCTGCTGGTGGGCGGTAACCCGATGAACACCTCGTCGATCTATGCCCTGATCCACAAGCTCGAAAAAGACGGCGGCGTGTGGTGGGCGCGCGGCGGCACAAATCGTCTGATCGCAGGCATGGTGCGCCATTTCGAACGGCTGGGCGGCACGATGCGCGTCGGCGATCCGGTGGTGCAGGTGCACACGCTGGGCACCAAGGCGACCGAAGTCGAGACCAAGAGCGGCTTCAAGCAGCGCTTCGATGCAGTCGCCAGCAACGCCGATATCATGCATTCCTACAAGGATTTGCTGTCGGGCAGCGAGCGCGGCAAGACGATGGCCAAGTCATTGAACCGCAAGAGCTACTCGCCCTCGCTCTTCGTGGTGCACTTCGGGCTGGAAGGCACCTGGCCCGGCATTCCGCACCACATGATCTTGTTCGCCAAGCGGTACAAAGGCCTGCTCGACGACATCTACAAGAACGGCGTGGTGCCCGAAGATTTCGCGATCTACCTCCACCACCCGACCGTAACCGATCCCAGCATGGCGCCTGCGGGCAAGAGCACGTTCTACGCGCTCGTGCCGGTCAGCCACATGGGCAAGATGCCGCTGGACTGGGACGAGGTCGGCCCGAAGCTGGAAAAGATGATTCTGGACGAGCTGGAGCGCCGCCTGATCCCCGACATCCACAGCCGGATCGTCACCAAGTTCAGCTATGCGCCCAAGGACTTCAAGCATGACTTGAACGCCCATATGGGCAGCGCCTTCAGCCTCGAGCCGGTGCTGTGGCAGAGCGCCTATCTGCGCGGCCACAACCGTGATGATGTGATCGACAATTACTATCTGGTCGGCGCAGGCACGCATCCGGGCGCAGGCATCCCCGGCGTGGTCGGCAGCGCGAAAGCGACCGCCGGGCTGATGCTAGAGGATCTGGCGGTCAAAGCGACCGTATGATCGGGTTGGCTCTCACCCTCGTGGCTGCGGCTCCGGCCGGGGCCGTGTCTGATCTTGTGCCTGGCGGGCACAAGCACGAGTGGATCGAAGTGACAAACGCATCTGGGGTGCCGACTTATCTTGATGTCGCCTATCGCGGCACCGGCGACGTCGAGGGCACGACATATCCTGTCGTGCTGGTGCGTTATCTGCGCGGAGAACCGGTTGAGGCGGCGGTCGTCGTGGATTTCCGCATCGCGATTGATTGCCAAGCGAACGCCATGTCGGGCTTGGAGGTCAATCGCACCAGCGCCGCGCAAGAAGGCATCGGCATCAGGCTTAGCCAGAAAGAGACCCTTTCAACGCCATTCACACCCGTCTACGCGCAAAACGAAGCGCGGGTCGCGCCCTTTTTCAAGCACGTCTGCGGCTCGGAATGGACAATGAAAGCTCCCGAATGAAACGTCTCGCCGTCTATTGCGGTTCGGCCTCGCCCGAAGATCCGCGTTACATCCAGCTCGCCTATGATGTCGGCGCAGAATTGGCTGGGCGCGGCATTGGCCTCGTCTATGGCGGGGGCAAGCTCGGGTTGATGGGCGCGGTGGCCAAGGGCGCGAAGGACGCAGGGGGCGAGGTGATCGGCATCATCCCCGAACACCTCGTCAAAGCCGAAGTCGCCAACCACGATTGCGATGAACTCGTCACCGTCAGCGGGATGCACGAACGCAAGCAGAAGTTCACCGACCTGTCGGATGGCTTCGTCACCATCCCCGGCGGGGTCGGCACGATGGACGAGCTGTGGGAAGCGATGAGCTGGTCGCAGCTTGGCTACCATACGAAGCCCGTCGGCCTGCTCAATGCGTTCGGCTTTTATGACGATCTGCTGGCGTTCAACGCCAAGATGGCGGCGGTCGGCTTCGTGCGGCCCGCGCACCAGAACATCCTGATCGCGGCGACGTCTATTCACGAACTCCTCGCCAAGATGGAAGCCTATGTGCCGCACACGCCGATCTTCCGCATGAAGGCCGAGGAGCTGTAGGCTTCGCCATGCCGGTCGATCCCGTCACCCGTGCCGCGCTGGTCGACTACGCGCGGCAATCGATCAAGCGCGGATCGCAAAGCTTTTCCGCTGCTGCGCGCCTGTTCGACAAGGAAACCCGCGAGCGGGCGTGGCTGCTGTACGCCTGGTGCCGCAGGGCGGACGACATTGCCGACAATCAGGAGATGGGCGGCGAATTGGGCGACCAGTCCGACCTTGCCGAACGCCTTGCCCGCATCCGCCGCCTCACGGCATTGGCGTTCCAAGGGAAGCCGACCGGCGATCCGGCCTTCGACGCTTTGGGCGTGGTCGCCGCCGAAGTGGGTCTGACCCCGCAGATGGCCGAGGATGTCATCGCCGGTTTCCAATTGGACGCCGAAGACTGGCGTCCGCGTACCGAAGCCGACATGCTGCGCTATTGCTACCACGTGGCGGGCGCGGTGGGCGTGATGATGGCGGTGGTGATGGGCGTCGATCCGCACGATCAGGAAACGCTCGACCGCGCCAATGATCTGGGGCTGGCCTTCCAGCTTTCAAACATCGCTCGCGATATCGTGGAAGACGATGCCGTGGGCCGCTGTTATCTCCCCGAAATCTGGCTGGTCGAACAGGATATCGAGCCCGGCCAGCACACCAAACCGCACCACCGCAAGGAACTGGCCGCGATGGCCGCGAAGCTGGTGACGCTGGTGGAAAAGCACGAGGCGGCGGCGCGTGTGGGTGCGGCCAAGCTTCCCTTCCGCAGTCGCTGGGCGGTGTTGTCCGCCGCGCGCATCTATGGCGCGATCGGGCGCAAGGTGCGCAAGCGCGGGCCCGAGGCCTGGACCAGCCGCACCTATGTACCGCGCGGGGAAAAGGCGCTGTATGGCGTGCGCGCGTTCCTTTCGGCGCTGATCAACCGCGAGAAGATGCCGCAGGGCGGGATCGACTGGGGGATTGCGGATTACCGGCCGCAGAACTGATCCTTCTGCGTTCGTGCTGAGCTTGTCGAAGCACTGCTTTTTGCCCAGCACGTCAGTCAAAAAGAAGGGCAGCCCTTCGACAAGCTCAGGGCGAACGGTTTTCTTTTGCGGGAAGCTGGATTAACCCCACCCCCATGATCACCAAACTCCTGATCGCCAATCGCGGCGAGATTGCCTGCCGCATCATCCGCACCGCCCGCGCGATGGGCGTGGCGACGGTCGCGGTCTATTCGGATGCCGATGCCAAGGCGCTGCATGTGCGAAGCGCCGACGAGAGCGTGCATATCGGCCCCTCGCCCGCTGCGCAGAGCTATCTGGTCGGCGCGAAGATCATCGCAGCGGCGCAAGCGACCGGCGCGGACGCGGTGCATCCGGGCTACGGGTTCCTGTCGGAGAACGCCGACTTTGCCCAGACGGTGATCGACGCGGGGTTGATCTGGGTTGGCCCCAAGCCCGCCAGCATCCGCGCCATGGGCCTCAAGGACGCAGCCAAGGCGCGCATGATCGAGGCGGGCGTTCCCGTCACCCCAGGCTATCTCGGCGCGGATCAATCGCTGGAACGCCTGACCAATGAGGCCGAGGCGATCGGCTATCCCGTCCTCATCAAGGCGGTCGCAGGCGGCGGCGGCAAGGGGATGCGCAAGGTTGATGCCCCGGCGGATTTCGCCGAGATGCTGGCAAGCTGCCGCCGTGAGGCCAAGGCGTCTTTCAGCAATGACGAGGTGCTGCTCGAAAAATGGATCACCTCGCCCCGCCATATCGAGGTGCAGGTGTTCGGCGACAGCCACGGCAACGTCGTCCACCTGTTCGAACGCGACTGCTCGCTCCAGCGCCGCCACCAGAAAGTGATCGAGGAAGCCCCCGCACCCGGCATGGACGAGAGCACCCGCGAGGCCATCTGTGCCGCCGCCGTGCGCGCCGCCAAGGCGGTCGATTACGAGGGCGCAGGCACGATCGAATTCATCGCCGACGCCAGCGAAGGCCTGCGCGCCGACCGCATCTTCTTCATGGAGATGAACACCCGGCTTCAGGTGGAACACCCCGTCACCGAGGAAATCACCGGGGTTGATCTGGTCGAATGGCAATTGCGCGTGGCGAGCGGGGAGGCGTTGCCCAAGCGGCAGGACGAGCTGTCGATCAATGGCCATGCGATTGAAGCTCGGCTCTATGCCGAGGATCCGGCAGCCGGTTTCCTGCCCAGCACCGGCAAACTGATTTATTTCCACCTGCCAAGCTCAACCCGGACTCGCAAAGTCCGCGCGGAAACCGGGGTCGAAAAGCACGACGAGATTTCCCCTTTCTACGACCCCATGATCGCCAAGATAATCGTCCATGCCGAGGACCGGGAAGCCGCCGCAAAAAGTCTCGCGCTGGCTTGCTCGACGATGACCTGCTGGCCTGTGCGCAACAATGCCCGCTTCCTGATTGCATGCTTGGAGAACAAGGCGTTTCGCTCTGCCGATCTCGACACGGGTCTAATTGAACGCAACCTTGAAGAACTGGTTCAACCCCACGAGCCGAGTGAGAACGCGCTGCAAAACGTAGCCGAACTGGCGTTTGACGCCGCGCGGGGCGTGTCGCGGGAGACCATCTACGTTTCGGAGGATGGCCGCAGCAAATCGGCATGGACGGCGCAGATCGGCACGCGCCTTAATGCCGATCCGGTTCCACCCACCTATGCTTTGACCGATGGCCGCACCACCTACGCGGTCGCCTACGACCCCGATTTTTCGGGAGCTTCGCGATGGACGGAACGTGTCGATCATGGCTGGCTAGTCGATGATCTCGGCGCGACATTCATTCTGAACGACGCTCGGTATGACGGCACCGGCCAAGCCTCCGCCGCCGATGGCGCGATCATCGCGCCGATGCCGGGCAAGGTCATCGCGGTCGATGTCAGCGAGGGGCAGGCCGTCACCGCCGGGCAGCGCCTCATCGTGCTCGAGGCGATGAAGATGGAACACGCCCTCACCGCCCCCTTCGACGGGGTGATCGAGGGGCTGAGCGTCAGCGCGGGCGGGCAGGTGCAGGTCGACACGGTGTTGTGCCGGGTGGTGCCACAGTCCGAATAAACCCCCCTCGTCACCCTGAACTTGTTTCAGGGTCCATTTCGCACCAAACACCTTGGCTTGAAGCCGAGGGATGGATGCTGAAACAAGTTCAGCATGACGAGGAGTGGGCGTTGGGCTGGCAGAAAGAACTCGAAGAACTGCGGCAACGCGAAGCACTCGCGGAGCAGATGGGCGGCGCGGACAAGGTTGCGCGGCAGCACGGGCGCGGCAAGATGGATGCCCGCGCGCGGCTGGCGGCGCTGTGCGACGAAGGCTCCTTCCGCGAGATCGGCAAGATCGCAGGCAGCGCGAAGTATGACGCCAATGGCGACCTCGCGAGCGTAACCCCCGCCCCCTTCCTGTTCGGCAAGGCCACGATCAACGGCCGCCCGGTGGTCGCCACCGCCGACGATTTCACCATCCGCGGCGGCGCGGCGGACGCAGGCATCGCGCGCAAGATGGTGCAGGCCGAGATGATGGCGCATCAGTTGAAGCTCCCGATCATCCGCATGATCGACGGGACAGGCGGCGGCGGCAGCGTCAAGACGCTCGAACAGATCGGCGCGACCTATATCCCTGCCGTGCCCGGCTGGGGCGATGTGGTGACCAATCTCGACACCGTGCCGGTAGTCGCGCTCGCGCTCGGCCCGGCGGCAGGCCTCGGCGCGGCGCGCACAGTCGCCAGCCACTATTCGATCATGGTCAAGGGCCTCAGCCAGATCTTCGCCGCTGGCCCCGCCGTGGTCGATGGCTTGGGCGAGGCTTACAAGGGCGGCGCGGCCAATCACGAGGAGGCCAAGGAGGCGCTCGGCGGCAGCGCGATCCACACCCGCAACGGGGTGGTGGATGACGAGGTGGCCAGCGAGGCCGAAGCCATCGCCCGCGCGCGGCATTTCCTGAGCTTCATGCCCGAATATGTCGGCCAGCCTGCGCGCCGTGCCGCCTGCGACGACCCCGCTGACCGACGAGAGGAGGCGCTGCTCAGCCTCGTGCCGCGCGAGGACAAGCAGGTCTATTCGATGCGCCGTTGCCTCGACATGGTGTTCGATCACGGCACCGTGTTCGAAATGGGCCGCCACTGGGGCCGCGCCGCGATTACCGCGCTGGCGCGGCTCGATGGCTGGCCGGTCTGCGTCATCGCCAGCGACCCCAGCTATCTGGGCGGATCGTGGGAAGCCAAGACGTCCGAGAAGGTCGAACGCTTCGTGCGCCTTGCCGACCAGTTCCGCCTGCCCATCGTCCACCTCGTCGACAACCCCGGCTTCATGATCGGGCGCGAGGCGGAAATGGCGGGGACGATCCGCTACGGCGTCCACGCGATGAACGCGATCTACCGCGCGACCGTGCCGCTCGCCAGCGTGGTCCTGCGCCGCGCCTATGGCATTGCGGGCAGCGCGATGAGCAACGCCGAACGCTACCAGTACCGCTATTGCTGGCCGAGCGGCGACTGGGGGAGCCTGCCCATCGCGGGCGGGCTGGAGGTCGCCTACAAGGCGGAACTGGAGGCTTCAGACGATCCGCAGGCGCTGCTCGACGAAATCCGCGAACGCTTGGCGAAAGTCACATCGCCCTTCCGCTCAGCCGAGCGATTCAATGTCGAGGACATCATCGACCCGCGCGATACGCGGCCTCTGCTGTGCGAATTTGCAGGCCTCGCGTGGCGGCGGTTGGACAGCGACGGCTGACCGCTACTCAAACACCTTCGCGGCCTTTTGCCCTTCGGCCATGTCGGGCGACGAAGCCCCGAACAGCTTTCCCTTTTCGCTGAACAGCACCAGCAGCAGACAGGCAATGCCGCTTGCCAGCAACGCGAGCGCCAGTGGACGCGCGGTGCCATCAAACGCATAACCGATACCGGCGCCCAGAACCGCCGCCATAGTCATACGCACGAACCCGTGCGCCGAACTGGCCGCGCCTGCGATGGCGAAAAACGGGTTCATGGCAATCGCGCCGAAATTGCTGCCGATAAAGCCCAGCAACGCCATATTGATCGCCATCATCGGAACGAACAGCCACAGGCTTTCATTATCCCGGAAGGCGAAAATCACCTGCAACGAGGCCACCGCGATAAAGGCAAACAGGGCCGTATGGCTCACCCGGCGCGCGCCGAACCGTTCGACAATGCGCGAATTGGACCAACTGGCAATCGCCATCGATCCTGCGCAGATGCCGAAGATCTGCGGGAAGATATCGCCCGCGCCAAAGGTTTCGGAAATCAATTGCTGCGAGGAATTGATGAAGCCGAACAGCGCGCCAAACACCAGCGCGCTGCCGAAGACGTAACCCACCACGCTGCGCAGGCTCAGGGCTGTGCCCATATTGCCGGCGATTGCGCGAACTTCGATCTTCTGGCGATTTTCGGGCGACAGGCTTTCCGGCAGCCGGAAATACACCCACGCGCCGATCACCACGCCCTGTATCGCCATGGCGGCAAAGATCGCGCGCCAATCAGCCACCAGCAGGATCAATTCGCCAAGCGTGGGCGCAATCGCCGGCACCATGAGAAAGATCACAAAGATCAGGCTCATCATCCGGGCCATCTTGTCGCCGCCGACGCGGTCGCGGATGATGGCAGGCGGCAACGCGATGATTGCCGCGCCAAAAAACCCCTGCATCGCCCGAATGGTGATCAATTCGGTAAAGGTGCTGGCCAGCGCGCTCGCCAAAGACAGCGCGATATAGGCCGCAATCGAGCACAGCAGGATCGGGCGACGGCCAAATCGGTCCGCCAATGCACCTGGCACCAGCGCGCCGATACCCGAGGCCAGCAAATAGGCGCCGATCACGAATTGCCGGTCATTGCCTTCCACCGACAACGCCGCCGCAAGCCGATTAAGCGCCGGAAGGATCGCGTCGATGCCGAATGCTTGCAATGCCATCAGCATCGCCATCATCCAGATAAGCTCGCGCTCACCCAGCGGTTTGTGCGCCGCAGCAACGGACGAAGATGCCTGGCTCGCCATATCCATTCCCTTGCCCAATGGCTCGGCACTTGCCCAGACTTCTTTTCGCATGTGCAGAAAAGTGATGGGAGCAACAAAGGTTCCGTGCCGTGGTTCCTTGTGTGCGCACGCGGCGCTATTGGTGCGTCATGGTTTCGCGCAACCCGGACGAGGATGACGGACACGGCAGCGGGCCAAGCGGCCTGCGCAAGATCATCCATGTCGACATGGATGCCTTCTTCGCCAGCGTCGAACAGCGCGACGATCCCTCGTTGAAGGGCAAGCCTGTCGCGGTCGGAGGCTCGGGCGGGCGCGGCGTGGTGGCCGCCGCGAGCTACGAAGCGCGCGTGTTCGGCGTGCGCAGCGCCATGCCGTCGGTCACCGCCAGCCGGTTGTGCCCCCATCTCATCTTCGTGCGGCCGCGCTTCGATGCCTACAAGGAGGCCAGCCGCCAGATCCGCCGGGTGTTCGAGCATTACACGCCCATCATCGAGCCCCTGAGCCTGGATGAAGCCTATCTGGATGTCACCGAAGACAAGCTGGGCATCGGCAGCGCCACGCGCATTGCCACGCTGATCCGGCAGGAAATCCGCGCCAAGACCCGGCTGACCGCCAGCGCGGGGGTGAGTTACAACAAGTTCCTCGCCAAGCTCGCCAGTGATCAGAACAAGCCCGATGGGCTGTGCGTCATCCGCCCCGGCGAAGGCGCGGCATTTGTGGCGGGACTGCCGATCCGGCGTTTCCACGGGGTTGGCCCCAAGGCGGAAGAGCGAATGCAGAAGCTAGGCATCGCGACCGGGGCAGACCTGGCGGCCAAGGACATCACGTTCCTGCGCCAGCACTTCAGCAGCATGGCCGATTACCTGTTCCGCGCCGCCCGCGGCATCGACCTGCGGCCTGTCGCCGCGCACCGGGTGCGCAAATCGGTAGGCGGGGAGCGAACCTTCAGCGAGGATATCGGCAGCGGCGCTGGCTTGCGCAATACGTTGGAGACGATCATCGACATCGTCTGGGACCGGATCGAAGCCGCGAGCGCACGGGGCCGCACCGTGACGCTGAAATTGAAGTTTACCGATTTCCACATCATCACGCGCAGCACATCGGCGCCAGATTACGTGAGCGGCAAGGATGAATTTGCGCGCCTGTCGCGCGCGCTGCTCGAAGCGGAATTGCCGCTACGCGGGCCGATTCGCCTGATGGGGCTGACGCTGGGCAATCTGGAGGGCGCCGAAAGCGAAAAGCCCGCCCGCGATACGGCGCAGCTTTCGCTGCTCTAGCCGCTACCCAGTCCCCCGCCCGCGCCACGCCGCGATCCGAGTGCGGGTGGTGTCGCCCAGCGGTTCGGGAAGCGAATGCGACGGGAAGAACCGCGCTTCCACCACCTCGCGCCCATCGGGGCGGGGCCGCTGGTCGCAAACGGCGGCAAAGACATGGGCAGTGTGGGGCGATCCGGACAATACTTCTTCCAACGTCCCAACACATTCGATCCGCGCCAGTTCCACGCCCAGTTCCTCGCGCACTTCGCGCCGCGCGGCAGCTTCCGGGTCTTCGCCACGGGCCAGCCCGCCGCCGGGCAGGCTCCAGACATTGGCACCGTAGGAGTGCTTCAACAGCAGGACATCACCGGTCAGATTGGTGATGACGACGCTAACCCCCGCAATCGGGGTCTTGCGCCAGCGCCGCCAGCGATGCCTGACCCGGTGCGCGATCGGCATGAGGGCGCGGTGCAGCGCAGCGGGGAGCAGGTGGGGCATGGGCTCAGGTGAACACAGTTACGGGGATGCCGTGCGCCTGCGCCGTTCGCAGCAGGCGTGCCACGGGAAGGTCATGCGCACCCGCCAGCGCGCCTTCGAACACGGCCCGCTTGTCCGCCGCACCGCCGAGCGTGAACAGGATTTCGCCGGTTGCGGCAAGGGCGGGGATTGTCAGGGTGATCCGATCGAAGGGCGCATGCGCCGGCAGCGGGTCGGGGGTCAGACGGCGCACCGCCTGGGGATCGTCGACCTGCGGATCGGTGTTGGGAAACAGCGAGGCGATGTGGCCATCCGGGCCCATTCCGAGCCAAGTGAGCGCAAAACGCGGCGGCACTGCATCTTCGGTCAGGGGCACGATCCGGGCGCCTGCCGGTTCCAGCAACGCACGCATTTTCCCGGTGTTGGACGCCTCGTGCGTTTCGGCAACAATGCGGTCGTCATTGGGCCAGATGTCCCAGCCTTTCCAATCCACCGTGCCTTGATCGATCAGCGCGCCGACAATCGGAAACGGGGTTGATCCACCGGGAACCGTAATGGCCCCCGCCCCGCCCAGACGGGCCGCAAGCCAGGCTGCAATCGCGGCCCGATCTGCGCCGTCCGAAATGGTCACGTTCTGCATGGGCGCAACATAGCAAAAGGGCCGCCCCCGGCAATGGGGGCGGCCCTTTTATGCATGGCTGTGGCGATGATCAGCCCAGGATCGAAGTCAGGAACCACACGCGCTCTTCAGCCATGTCGGTCCAATCGTCGAGCAGGCCGTCGGTGGCATTGTCGCCTGCCTGGTCGGCAAGATCCTTCATCGCCTTCAGACGGTCGACAACCTTCTGGTTATCGTCTCGCAGTTCCTTGACCATATCATCGGGCGACACCGAAGTGCTGTCCTGATCCTTGATCTGCGTATGCTTGGCGATGGCACCGATCGAGGTCAGCGTTTCGCCGCCCTGCTTGCGCACGCGCTCACCGATCACGTCGATCTGGTCACGGATTTCGATGGCATGCTCGTCAAACAACAGGTGAAGATCGCGGAAGCGCGGGCCCTTCACGTGCCAGTGAAAGTTCTTGGTCTTGGTGTAGAGTGCGAAATGGTCCGCCAGCAGACCGTTGAGTTCTGCGATCAGCGCGGTTTGCGAATTGGTTTCGGTCTTGGCCATAGTGTGCTCCTATGCATTTCGGCGGCGCCAAAGGATCGGCGCCGCACCGGATTTGGTAAGTATAAGCGCAAAACTGCGCGAATGTTTCATGACGGGCGCGAATTTCTTCGCCGCAATCGCGGTCAGTAAGCGGCGAAGCGCGCATCCAGACCGACAAAGATGGCCGCGATCGCAAGCCCCCCAGCCAGTGCCCATCTGACGGCGCGCAAGGGAATGCGCGCGAGGCCTTGCGCACCGAAAGCCCAGCCTATCGTAACGGCCGCCGCGCCGCCCAAAGCCCCGCCGATCGCAGCCGCAACCGGCAGGGCCGTCCACGCGGCGAGCGCGAAGACGGCAAAGCGCGCACCGTCTCCGATCTGCCGGGCCAGCAGCACGATCCCGATGGCCCCCAGAGAACGGGTCGGCTCCTGCGGCTTTCTGACGCGCGCCGGCAACGCCAATTCGATGGCCGCCACGCCCAGCGCGAAAGCCACCAGCATCTGCGCGGCGCGGTGCGGCAGCAGGGCGGCAAACTCGGCCCCTACCCAAGCCATAGCGCACGCGCTGAGGCCGGCGCACAGCACCGCGACCACCAACAGCGCGGTGCTGCGATGCAGGCTCTCGGCCCATTGGGCCACCAGCCATTGATCGCGCCCGCCCATGGCCAGCGCGAAGACCAGCAGCAATGCGAGCAGGAAGCCGTCCACGGCTAGGCGGTCACGCCGCCCACGGCCCTGTGATCGCCAGTGTCGCGGTGGGCCCGTAGGCGTTGACGAACAATACCTTGCCATTGGGCGAGAAGCATCCGCCCGCCAGTTCGGTCTGCGCGGTCAGGCGCGCCAGCGTGTAGGCTTCGCCCGCCGGCGTGATGCCGCGGATGTGGTTGTCGACCACGTCGGTGTATTGGTCTTCGCACACGATCAGGTGGCCATTGGGGGCGACGGTGAGGTTGTCTCCGTAATCGAACTGGCCCTTGCTTTCGCTTTCGAAAAAGAGCTCGACGGTATCAGGCGCGCCCGCCAGGCCAGGGGTCAGCTTCAGAATCTGCCCAAGCTGCCTGGCCCCGCCGCTGGTGCAGCAGGCGAAGACTTCGCTGGTGCCCCTGTTCACGCCCATGTGCAGCCCTTCGCCCCGCGCCACCAGCGCCGCGCCCTTGGCCACCGCGCGTTGGCGCAGATCGTCCTTGGGCGCTTCGACATCGTCGAGATCGACCCAGCTGACACGGTAGGGCTGGCCCACCGCCATCGCCGGGCTGTGCCAGTTGCGGGTATCCGACAGACCGTCGGCCACCATCGCCTGCAAGCGCCCGCCTTGGGCCAGCTGGCCGGGAGTTTTGGGGACGAAGCGATAGAGCACGCCGTCATCGCGGTCTTCGGTCATATAGACGATGCCGGTGGCCGGATCGACGGCGGCGGCTTCGTGGTTGAAGCGGCCCATCGCGGTCAGCGGCACCGGATCGACCAGCCCGCGCGCCGAGGCGGGGACTTCGAACACCCAGCCGTGGTTGCGCTCCAGCCCCTCGCCATATTGCTGCCCCGGCCCGGTCGGCGCTTCCTCGCAGGTGAGCCAGCTGCCCCACGGCGTTACCCCGCCCGAACAGTTGCGGATCGTGCCGCCGAGGCTGCGGAACTGGCGTTTGACGTTAAGCGTGGCGGCGTCGAGTACGATGGTGGTGGTCCCGCCGGGCACGAATTCGCCATTGCGCTTGCCAAAGCCCTTGGCAATCGGCCCGCCCGCATCGTGGCGCGGTTGCAGCTCGTGATTGCGCACCAGTGCGATCTCGCCATTGCCGAGGTCGAAGCAGCCCATCCCGTCGGCCCGGTCGGGCACGGTGCCGCCATCATCCATCGCGTCGCCCAAGCGCGAAATGACACGGTAGCTGAAGCCCTCGGGCAGATCGAGCAGTCCTGCCGGATCAGGCACCAGAGCGCCATATCCTGCAAAGCTGCCTGCGGCCGCGCGCGGGGCGGCGGTGGTGGCCGCCCCCCGTGTCATGCACCCGCTGGCGGTAAGCGCAGCAAATGCGGAAGCCGTCGCGCCGAGGAAACGGCGACGATTGGGTGCGAATGTCGGGGTCTGGGTCATGCCCGGCGGATTACCGGCCCGCCTCCAGCGCCGCAAGCACTTCGTCCCAGCGCGCGTATTTGAAGTTCTGCGCGTAAGGCGGGTTGATGCCGTCCTGCGCGATGAAGATACCGCCGGGGAAATCCGGGCCGAAATCGCGGTTGTCGACTTCGATCCCGTCGGTTTCCTCGGTCGCGCCGAAGGTGCCTGCCGCGATGCGGAAGCGGCCCATCGGAGCGTGATTGGGCAGGCGCCAGACCATGTAGGCGTTGTCGCCCTGCGACGATCCGATCAGATAGCCGCCGTCTGCGCCTTCGGGCGCAATCGCCAGGCCTTCCAGATCGGCAACCAGCGCCTTGTTGTCGATGGCTGCGATCATGCGCTTGGCCCCGGTGGCGGTATCGATCGCCCAAAGCCCTGCGTCTTCCTCGCCGATATACAGCGTTCCGGTGCGCGGATCGGCGATGCAGCCTTCGGGCTGGGTGGCGACCGTGGCAAGCGTCGTGGTGGTGCCGGTGAAAGCCCCGTTCGCGCCGCTGATGACGGTGCGATAGATCACGCCGTTCTTGGGCGCGTTGAACACCGTGAACGTGCGCCCCTCAACCGTGCCCGTATTCGGCTTGTCGATGCAGATGCCGTAGCCCTCACCCGGACCTACCGGCACCTTGCCCGCCGGGGTCAGCCTGCCCGTTGCACCGTCGAGCAGTGCGAGGAAAATGGACCCGTTGGCCAGATCGCTGCGATCGCTGGCGGCAACCACCACCGTCCCATCGCCCAGTTCGACCAGATCGACATTGTTGAGGCCGGGAGCCGCCAGAAAGCTCTTCTGCGCGCCCTTGAGGTCATAGACGTAGAGTCCGCCCTTCTTGTCGGTGCCAACGATCAGGCTCGCTGCCGGGTTGCCGGGGTTGCGCCAGATCGCCGGGTCATCCGCCGCATCCTCGTTCGCCGTGCCGACCGGCGGTGTCTGGGCCCGCGCGGTGACGGTGACGGCGGGGTCGCCCATGATGGGGGGCACGGTGGCGCAGGCCCCCGCGATCCCGAGGGTCAGCAGGGCAAAGCCGTGGAACGGTCGCAGCATCAGAACGCATACCTCGCAACCACCTGGAACACCGGCCCAGCACGCTCGCTTTCAAGTTCGTATTCGTCAAAATCGCGGTCGAACTGTTCTTCGACGGTGTTGAACTTGTTGAAGTCTTCGTCCTTGGTGCTGTCAAGCAGGTTGGAGCCGACTGCGCGGATGGTAAAGCTGTCGCCGAACCGCTTTTCGATGAAGATTTCCAAGTCCGCGCCGTAACGCGTGAAGATTTCCTCGCCCACCACGCGCCCATAGGCTTCGCCCTGCTTGCGATAGGTCGCGCCGAAGGCTGCGCCAAATTCGGGCAGGTTCTGGATTGCGCCAAAGTTGTAAACGTATTCCGACTGATCGTTGAACTGACGCTCACCGAATTCGTCGGAGATGGTGCTGTCGAGCAGCGCCAGGTTTCCGAACACACCGGTGTTCTTCAGACCGATGAAGCCGAGGCTGAACGATGCGTCGAACTCGATCCCGTAAACCTCGCCGTTGCCGGTGTTGCGCGGTGTGAAGACGAAAGTGCCCTGCCCTTCAGACCCTTGCAATGGAATGCCATTGGCGCCCAGCACGGTGGCGATTTCGGTCAGGTTGCTGACATCGCGGTAGAACACATTGACCCCGATCACGCCGTTCCTGCCGATCTTGTGCTCGTAACCCAGATCGCCGCCGATGGCGGTTTCCGGCGCAAGGAAGGGGTTGCCGAGAAAGTCGTTGTCACCCAGCTCGGCTTCGAGAAGCCCTGAGAAGATGAAATCAAACCGCGGACGACGCAGCGTGCGCGCGCCCGACAGTGTGATCCGGCCATCGCCGATTTCATACTTGAGCGAGGCGGAAGGCAGGAATTCGTCGTATTCGTTTACAATGCCTTCGATGTTGGCCGTGGTGTTTTCCCAGCGGATCCCGACTTCGAAGGTGACGTTGTCATATTCGCCTTCGATCAGCGCATAAAGATCGCGGCGGTCTTCCTGAATGGTGCTGACACCGCCCTCCAGCGGCGGGAAGGGGTTCGGCGCAAATTCGCCCGGGTTGCGGCTGAACTGGTCGTAGCCCTGACGGTCAGCCGCCGTCAGATTGAACCGGCTGCGCACGGACTGCAGCACCGTATCGCGATCCTTGTTCTGCAGGAAACCGCCGATGGCAAATTCGAGATTCTCGGTCAGTTCAAACTCGTGCTCGAGATTGACGAAGAACTCGGTGTCATTGATGTCGAGCAGCGCCAGATCGCCGGTGAAACGCGGGGCGCTGCGGTCGAAATCGACTTCGTATTCGAATTCGTCCTGGAAATCGTCGAAGCTGGCGTAACCGACGCGAAGCGCGGTGTCCCCAAGGCTCCATTCGTGGTCCAGCTTGGCAATCAGCGACCAGCTTTCGGTGGTGATGTCGTTGACGTTGGCGTTGTCGGTCAGCAGGTTGCCGGCCGGTGTGGCGCGGACGGGGCCGTTGATCGCGGTGGGATCATTATATTCGTAGGAACGCTCGTCTTCCACGCGCTCGGTACGCACGAAGTTGCCGAGGATTTCAAATTCGGTGTCACCGCTTTCGATCCCCCAGCTGGCGTTGAAGGCATAATCGGTGCCGTCGCGGGTATCGGTCTGGTCTTCGCGATTGTCGAAATCGTCGATTGCGAAGTTGGGGTTGTTTTCGGGGCTGTCGCCGTAACGCAGGCTCGACTTGATCTTGGGGTTGTAACGGCCCTGAACGTTGGCGCCGACAAGGAAGCGCCCGCCAGCAAGCGCGCCGCCGTAATAGAAACCGCCCGACGGTTTGAACTCGCCGTCATCGAAGAACAGTCCCCCAGCGCGCAGATAACCGCCGTCGAGCGAAAAGCCGTCGCGCAACACGATGTTGAGCGAGCCTGCGACCGCATCGCCGGTGCGGCGCGCCGAGGAGGAGCGGACGATTTCCACGCGCTCGATCAGTTCGGCAGGGATGCGGTCAAGGAAGAACGAACGGTCGGTCTGGCCGCCGGGGACGCGCTCCCCGTTGACGAGGATCTGGGTGTAGCCCGGATCAAGCCCGCGCAGGCGTGCACCGTCGCTTTCGATCACGTCGGACAGGAAGGTAACGCCCGGCACGCGCTTCAACGCGTCGCCTGCGGTCAGCGGCTCGAACCGCTGGAAATATTCCTCATCATAGACCAGCACCGGTTCCGCCGCGTCGGAACGGTTGCGGAAGCCGATGCTGCCCTGCACCACGATTTCCTTGGCGGTCTGAATCTGATCGTCCTCGCTCTCGGCGGTTTCGGCGATGGCGCCGCCCGATTGCAACGCAGGGGCCAGCGCCTGCGGTTCGGTTTCAGCCGCATAAGCGGGTGCGGCGCAGACGTTGGCGAGCGCGGCGACGGCGCTGCTGATGAACAGCTGGGTGCGAAGCATGATATTCCCCCTGACGAAACCCGATGATCGGGATCGTGATGCGGGAGCGAATAATCCTAACCTATGTCAGAAGAACGACTTGGCCATTACGGTTCGGTGACAGGTGCAATTCGTGCAAGATTGTCTGAGGGTGTGACGCGAATGCCGCGAATGGGAGAACTGGCGCGGGCCCGCCGAACAGCCTAGCAGTGGTCAAAACACGACGAGGGAGAGAACGTTCATGAAAATCGAACCGGGCATGGCCGCAGTGGTGACCGGCGGGGCCAGCGGCCTCGGCAAAGCCAGCGCCAAGGCTTTCGCGGATGCCGGCATGAAGGTCGCCATTTTCGACATCAACGACGAAGCGGGCGCAGCCCATGCTGCGGCCATCGGCGGCACCTTCCACCATGTCGACATCATGGACGAGTCCAGCGTGGAGGCCGGGTTTGCCGCCGCTCGCGCCGCCCACGGGCAGGAACGCGTGACATTACACTGCGCAATGGCCTCTCGCCGCGGCAAGACGCTGGGGTGGGACAAGGAAAACGGCCAGTACAAGCGCCTTTCGACCGAGGACTACGCCTTCGGGGCCGAGGGCATTCTGGTGGCCAGCTACCGGGTCGCCAGCATTTCGGCGCTGGGGATGGCCAATGCCGATCCGGCGAATGACGATGGCGAGCGCGGCGCGATCATCCTCACCGCCAGTGTCGCAGGGCAGGACGGCCAGATCGGTCAGGTGATCTATGGCAGCTGCAAGGCCGGAGTGAACGGGTTGGTGTTGCCCATGGCACGCGATCTGATGGACATGGGCATCCGGGTCAATTCGGTCATGCCAGGCATCTTCGCCACCCCGCTGATGCTGGGCATGAAGGACCGCAACCCGCCGATGTGGGCGCAATTGAACGCCAGCGTCCCCTTCCCCAAGCGCCTTGGCGAGCCGGAGGAGTTTGCATCGCTGGTGCTCGAAATCGCCCGCAACAGCTATATCAACGGCCACCAGTTCCGGCTGGATGGCGCGATCCGGATGCCGCCGAAGTAGCTTTCGCGCTCGCGGCTAGTCGGCTTCGCCGACGCCTCCGCGGGGGCGGCCTAAGGGCCGGCGGGCAGTCGCCCTTGCGAACCCTGCGGGTTCGATATTGCAGTTCACAGGAGAGGTTCCATGACCACCGCCACCAACGCATACCCCACCAAGGCTTATGGCGCGACCGCGCCTGACAGCGGGGTCGGGCCGATACAGATCACCCGCCGGGGCCTTCGGCACGACGATGTCCTGATCGAGATCACGCATTGCGGCATCTGCCATTCCGATCTGCATTCGGCCCGCAATGACTGGGGCTTCACAACCTACCCCATCGTCCCCGGCCACGAGATCGTCGGCACTGTGGCCGCTGTGGGCGAGGCTGTGACGCGCCACGAGATTGGCGACCGCGTGGCGATCGGATGCATGGTCGATTCCTGCTTGGAATGCGCGCATTGCGAGGCCGATCTTGAGCAATATTGCCTCGCCAGTGGCGGCAATACGGGCACCTATAACGGCACGGACCGGCGCGATGGCTCACCCACCTATGGCGGCTATTCCGAACGGATCGTGGCGCGCGAGGAATTCGTGCTCAAGATCCCCGATGCCCTCCCCAGTGCCGAAGCCGCGCCGTTGCTGTGCGCAGGCATCACCACTTACAGCCCCTTGCGCACATGGAAGGTCGGCCCCGGCAGCAAGGTTGCGGTCGCAGGGCTCGGCGGGTTGGGGCACATGGGGGTCAAGCTGGCAGCCGCGATGGGCGCCGAAGTCACCGTTCTGTCCCGCAGCGAAAGCAAACGCGAGGATGCCGAAAAGCTGGGCGCGCACGCGTTTCTCAACACCACCGACAAGGCGGCGATGAAGGCAAATCGCGGATCTTTCGACATGGTCCTGAATACCATTCCGGTGCGCCATGATGTAACGCCCTATCTGCACCTGCTGCGGATCGACGGGGTGCAGGTGCTGGTGGGCATGATCGATATGCTGCCCGAACTGCACACCGGCGTGTTGCTGGGCCGCAAGGTGCTGACCGGCAGCGGCATCGGCGAGCTCGCCGAAACGCAGGAAATGCTCGCGTTCTGCGCCGAGAAAGGCATCGTGCCCGATATCGAGGTGATCGCGATGCAGGACATCGCCACAGCCTATGACCGGATGGAGGCCAGCGACATCAAGTATCGTTTCGTGATCGACATGGAGAGCCTTCGCACCGCCGAATGAGACCTCCACGCACACCGGGCCGGGTCATTCCGCAAACTGTTGCAGGAAAGCCACGCAATAACCTAATATGAAATGGCCCGGTGATATAAGCTTTGTGCGCGGATGCGGCATGGGGGATTATGACTTCGACGTGACGGGAACCCGATTCTTCGGAGAATAATTCCTGCACGCCGCGCAGGTGGAACGATCCAAACCTCTCTATGGAGCGTTCCTTATGTCCATTCGTTTTGCCTCGGCCGCATCGGCCGTTGCTTTCATCGCCTGCCTTGCCACGCCTGCCTTTGCAGGTGAGTCGCAAGCGGCCGCCGCCGGCCCTGTCGATGATACCGAAATTGTCGTGGCCGATACCGGTGATGCTGCCGCTTCGCAGCGCGCGATCGCGCCTATCGATCTTGCGACCGCCACCGGCCAGGAAGATGCCGCGTCCCCGATCACGGTTTCGGGTTCGGCCACCCTCATCAGCGATTACCGCTTCCGCGGCGTGTCCCAGACCGATGAAGGCATGGCGATCCAAGGCGGCTTCACCATCGGCCACGAGAGCGGCTTTTATGTCGGCACCTGGGGTTCCAACCTTGCGGGATGGGGCACCTTTGGCGGCGCCAATATGGAACTGGATCTCTTTGCGGGATATGCCATGCCGGTCGGCGAAGGCACGCTTGATGTGGGCCTGACGTGGTTCATGTATCCCAGCGGCGCGGACACCACCGATTTTGCCGAACTCTACGCCAAGCTGTCGGGCGATGTCGGCCCGGTCGGGCTGACGGCCACGGTCGCCTACGCGCCCCAGCAGGAAGCGCTGGGCAATGTCTTCCCTGTCGGGGGCGGCTTTGATCCCGGCGACAAGGAAGACAACCTCTACCTTGCGGCCGATGCGGTCTATGGCATTGCGGATACGCCGGTCAGCTTGAAAGCCCATATCGGCTATTCGGACGGCAACCCCGGCCTTGGCCCCAACGGCACCAGCATTGCGCCGACCGGCACCTATTTCGACTGGCTGATCGGCGCGGATATCACGCCGATCTCGGGCCTGACGCTGTCGGTGGCCTATGTCGATACCGATATTTCGGAAGCCGAAGCCAATCTTCTGCGTCCCAATTTCGCAACGCTCGCGGGCAATTCGATTTCGGACGCCACTGTGGTGTTTTCGGTCACCGCCGCGTTCTGATCGGTTCCGCATGACTTGAGGGGGGCCCTGCCACGCGGCGGGGCGCCCCTTTACTTTGCCCGCCCCTTGCCGATAGGTTGCGCACGACAACTGGAAAAACTGGGTGCGGGAGAGTGATGATGAAGCGGATGGCGGTTCTGGCGGCAGGCGCGGCTGCGCTGACACTTGTGCCAGCGAGCGAGGCCTTGGCGGGCAAGCGTTATCAGGCCACGATCGCCCGCACGACCTACGGCATCCCGCATATCGAAGCAAAAGACTGGCGCGGCGTCGGATACGGCGTCGCCTATGCCTATGCCGAAGACAATCTGTGCCTGCTGGCCGAGGAGTTTGCCACAGTGGCGGGCACGCGCTCGCTCCATTTCGGCCCTGAGGCCACCGCCACTCTGGGCTTCGAGCAGGTCGATAACCTGTCCTCGGACGTGTTTTTCCGCGCCATCATCGATCTTCCCGCGTTGCAGGAAGGTGCCAAGACGCTGACCCCGCGGGTTATCGGCCTGCTCGATGGCTATGTTGCGGGATACAACCGCTTCCTGAAGGATGCAGGGACGCAAGGCATCCCCGCCGAATGCCGGGGCAAGGCCTGGGTCCGCCCGATCACGCGCGACGATATGCTGCGCCTGAATGAAAAGCAGATGCTGCTGGCAAGCTCACTGAACCTTGCACCCGCCATCGCCAATGCCGCCCCGCCGGGAAGCCCAGCGCCCAAAGCGGCCATCAATATGCCCAAGCCCGGCGAACTGGGCATGGGCAGCAATGGCTGGGCCTTTGGCGGCGATACGACTGCGAACGGGCGCGGCATGGTGATCGGCAATCCGCACTTCCCATGGAAGGGCCCCAGCCGCTTCTGGCAGATGCACGTCAAGGGACCGGATGGTTATGAGGTGATGGGCGTGGGCCTTGCCGGGACGCCGCTGCCGACGCTGGGCTTCAACAAGGACATTGCCTGGACTCACACCGTCACGCAGGCCAAGCACTTCACGCTCTACCAGCTCAGCCTCGATCCGGCTGATCCTACCCGTTACATGGTCGATGGCGAAAGCCTAGTGATGACGCCGCAGACTGTCACCGTGCCAATGCCTGAAGGCACGCCGGCGGTGACGCGGACGCTCTATTCGACCCGCTACGGCCCGGTCTTCGTCATTCCCAATCGCGGCATCACCTGGAGCGCGGCCACCGCCTTTGCGGTCCGCGACGTCAACCGCAGCAACCAGCGCGGGATCGAGGCATGGCTCCGCATCGGCGAAGCCAAGAACGTCGGCGAGGTGAAGACCGCTGTCAGCGAGACGCTTGGCATCCCGTGGGTCAACACGATTGCCGCCGATCGCCACGGCGATGCGCTTCACGCCGATGTAACGGCGGTTCCCAATGTGTCGGGCGAAAAGATCAAGACTTGCGCCACCCCGATCTCCGGGTTGTTCGCCGAATTCGCCGTGCTGCTCGACGGGACGAAGCAGTCCTGTGACTGGGACGTCGCGGCAGGCACCCCCGTGTCCGGCCTGATGCCGGCCAGCGATCAGGCCGCGACCATCGTGCGCAGCTATCTGACCAATTCGAACGACAGCTACTGGATCAGCAATCCGGCAATCCCGCATCGCCAGCTTTCGCCGGTTCTGGGCGAATATGGCACCGCGCGCAGTCTTCGCACCCGGTCGAACTTCACCGAAACCGAGGCGCTGCTGGCCGCAGGCAAGGTGGATCACGCCCGCGCGCAGGCCCATGCTTTCGCGAACAAAAGCCTTGCCGCCGACATGGCCTTGGACGAGATCGCAGCCTTGTGCAGTTCCGAAAGCCCTCTGCCCGAAGCGGCGGTTCGCGGCTGCAAGGCGCTGGCCGGATGGGATCACCGCTTCGAAGCGACCAGCCGGGGCGCGGCGCTGTTCCGCGCCTTCTGGGCCAAGGCGGGCCGCCTGCCCGGTCTGTGGCAGGTGCCGTTCAACCCGGCCGATCCGCTGAACACCCCGCATACACTCGCCACGGACGGGACCAAGGGTGAGAAACTGCTCGCCACATTGGCCGAAGCGGTGGCCGAGCTTGATACCGCCAATATTGCGCTGGATGCGCCATGGGGCGATGTGCAGCGGGTGATGGCCGGCAACGCAGCGATCCCCATTCACGGCGGGCCTGGCACGCTGGGCGTGCTCAATATGCAGGAATCGCGCCCCGCGCCTTATGGCGGCCTGATGCCGGTGCACGGGACGAGCTACATCCAGATCGTCGGCTTCGACGACAAGGGCCCTGTGGCGGATGCGATCCTCAGCTATTCGCAATCGACCAACCCGGCATCACCCCATGCCGCCGACCAGACCCGCGCCTATGCAGACAAGCAATGGCATCGCCTGCCGTGGCACGATGCCGACATCCGCAAGGCCCAAATCGCAAAGCCCAAACGGATCGCGGAGTAAGCGGGGCGCCGACGGAGCGGCCCAAACGGGCGCCTGCGCAAGAGTTTGGTGCAGCCGCGCGCCGCTGACCGCGCCCGAAAACACCACCATCGCGCCGCCACCGCTCCGGACCGTGGAAACATTCTCGGCTAATTGGGCTTTTGTCTTGCAGATGCCTGGGTCTGCAAGCCCGAAACCCAATTTGTTCAAGGACATTACCCCATGCCCCGTATTCTGATGATCGCCACGTCCGCTGACCGCATGACTCCCGGCACGGAGCCGACGGGCGTTTGGCTGGAAGAGCTGACGACGCCCTATTATGCCTTCCGCGATGCGGGGGCCGATGTGAAGATTGCCTCGATTGCCGGCGGCGCAATCCCGATCGATGCGCGCAGCCTCACCGAAGATGGGGAAAACGACGCCTCGGTCGAACGCTACTTCCAGGACGATGTGTTGAAGGCCGAGGTTGCCAACACCCTCGCTTTTACCAGCATCGACACGTCCGGCTTCGATGCGGTCTTTCTGCCCGGCGGACATGGCACCATGTTCGATTATCCCGACAATGATGAACTCGCGCGTCTGATCGAGCGTATGGACCGGCAGGGCAAAATCGTTGCGGCTGTGTGTCACGGTCCGGCCGGACTGGTTTCGGCCATCGGTCCCGATGGCAAGCCGCTGGTCAATGGTCGCCGTATCGCGGCCTTCACCGACAGCGAAGAACGTGCCGTGGGCCTCGCCGAAGCCATGCCATTCCTGCTCGAAAGTCGCCTGAAGCAGCTGGGCGCCAAGCATGAAAGCGGCCCGGATTTTGAACCTTTCGCGTTGCGCGATGGCAATCTGATCACCGGACAGAATCCGGCCTCCGCAACCCGCACCGCCGAACTGGTGATGGACGTCTTGCAGACCGAGGCGCGCTGATCATGCACTATCTTCACACCATGCTGCGCGTGACCGATCCGGATGCGTCGATCCGATTTTTCGAACTGCTCGGACTCAGGGAAACCCGGCGGATGGAGAGTGAATCCGGCCGTTTCACGCTGATCTTCCTTGCCGCCGATGAGGATTTTCGCGGTGCAGGGGAACGCGCCAGTGCCGAAGTTGAGCTGACCTATAACTGGCCCCCCGAAGATGGCAGCGCGCCCGAAACCTATACGGGCGGCCGCAATTTCGGCCACCTCGCTTACCGTGTGGACAATATCTACGAAACCTGCGCGCGGCTGCAAGCCGGAGGCGTGACAATCAACCGCCCTCCGCGCGATGGCCACATGGCCTTCGTCCGCTCACCCGATGGCATCTCGGTGGAACTGCTGCAAAAGGGCGAGCACAAGGCCCCAGCGGAACCTTGGGTATCGATGCCCAACACGGGGGCCTGGTAACAGCACGGCCAATCGCGATTGCAGACGGCCTGCACCCTTACGCGGAAACCCCTGTGGCAATCGGCGTGGGATCCTTACCGATCACGGCCGATGTCGCAGTGGCCGGGAAATCGGTGGCGCCCGATTTTCGCGAGACGGCAAGGGTCTGGGCATATACCGACAGTGTCTTTGTTGCAGCCACTTAATGACGACATCACGCTGGAACGTGCCGATCTGCCGCGTGTCCTTACAGGGCAATTAAGAATGATTTAGCTGTCAATCTTCAGACCTGACTAATCCCTCATCGGTATTGCGAGAGTGGAGAGGTCTTCTGCGTGCACATCGTGACTTGCCTTGCCCATGATCACAACATGCTCCTCGTGCTGCTTGCGGGGCTGGTCTGCATTTTCGGTTCACTGGTGACGGTCAGGCTTTCCCACCGGGCGATCCATGCGCGTGGTTCAGCCTGGCTCCACTGGCTGTTTCTCGCATCGGTCTGCGCCGGGTTTTCGATTTGGGCCACCCATTTCATTGCGATGCTCGGCTACCGTCCCGGCGTCTCGGTCAATTTCGACCCGACCTTGACGATTGTCTCTGCCCTGATCGCCATTGCCGGGACGGCGCTCGGCCTGATCTTTGCCAAGCTGCATAGCAGCAAATTCGCGACCCTGTGCGGCGGTGCCATGATCGGCCTTGCGATATCGGCAATGCACTATGTCGGCATGTTCGCTTACCGGCCTGACGGGATTGTCAGCTGGCGTCCGGGCTACGTCGCGGGTTCGGTTGTGGGCGCCATCATGCTGTCGTCGATGGCGCTCCTTCGGCTTCGCGGCAAGGACAGGGATACGCCGGGCCGGGCATGGGATGCCACGTTGCTGTTGGTGGGGGCCATTCTTCTGCTGCACTTCACCGGAATGGCAGCCTTCGAGGTGACCCCGATCGAAGGTTTTTCAAGCGGCTCTGACAGCCAAGTCTTCACCGCGATGGCCGCCGCGATTGCGGTTGCGGCATTGATCATCGTCGGAACAGGCATCTCCACCCACCTTGTCGAGGAGGGCCGCATGGAAACGCAGCAGCGGTTGCGGCAGATCGCCATGCACGACATGCTGACCGGCCTCAGCAATCGTCACAATTTCGTGACCCAACTGGCCAGGGAATGCGCCGCGTTGCACGGCACGGCGCAGCCTTTCGCACTGCTGCTGATCGATCTCGATCGTTTCAAGGCGGTCAATGACACGCGGGGGCACCCCGTGGGCGATCTTTTGCTCAAGGGTGTCGCCATGCGTCTGCGAAAGGCCGCGCGCAGTAACGACCTCATCGCCCGGTTCGGAGGTGATGAGTTTGCGATACTGGCACGCGATGTGGGCGATGACGAAAGCGTGGAGCGGTTCGCTGCGAAAATCGTCGATGTCCTTTCTGCGCCTTTCGAGCTCAATGGTTACATTGTCGAAATCGGTGCCAGCGTTGGCGTGACGCTTGCGCCCGGCGACAGCGACGACGCAGAACTGCTGATCCAGCACGCGGATCTGGCGCTTTACCGGGCCAAGCATGAAGGTCGCGGGCGCGTGTGCGTGTTCAGCCCCACATTGACGCAGACGATGCTGGAGCGGTGTGCGCTCGAAATCGAACTGCGGCAGGCCTTGGCAAGCGACAGTTTCACACTGCTCTATCAGCCGATCTACGATGCGCGCACCCGCCGCGTCACTGGCGCCGAGGCGCTGTTGCGCTGGAACTCCCCCACCCTCGGTGAGGTGCCGCCCGATATCTTCATTCCGATCGCCGAGGAATTGGGCCTGATCACTGCCATTGGCGAAAGCGTGCTGGAGCGCGCCTGCACAGCCGCCGTCACCTGGCCCGAAGACCTCAGCGTCTCGGTCAACGTGTCACCGGTTCAGATCATGGGCGGGCGCTTTGTGCGCAGCGTCGCGAATGCGCTCGCGCGCAGCGGTTTGGCGGCGCACAGGCTCAAGATCGAGATCACGGAAAATTCGCTCCTGTGCGAAAACGACATAGTCCTTCACACCTTGCAAGAATTGCGGGCGCTCGGTCTAGGGGTTTGGCTTGACGACTTCGGCAAGGGCTATTCCTCGCTCAGCTATCTTCACCGGTTCCCGATTGACCGGATCAAGATCGACCGCAGCTTCATTGCGCGGCTGCCGGAAGATCCAAGCAGCGCCTCGATCGTGCGGGCGATATGTCAATTGGGCGAAAGCCTGGGCATCGAGGTTGCTGCCGAGGGGGTGGAGAACCTGGCGCAAGTTGCCTTTGTCGCCGGGCATGGCTGCACGCACATGCAGGGTTTCTTGCTGAGCGATCCGCTGGAGCCATGCACAGCGCGGCAAATTTTCTGGGCCCAAAACCAAGCGCCGACTGGCGCTTCGTATTATGGAATCGGGATCAATACTCAGTCGCCCTGACAACCAAAGGTGGCAAACTGCGCCCTTAAGCCGAGGGGGTTAGCGTTCCTGCTGCACGTTCCTCTTTACACTGAAGGTGGAGCGGGTGAAGGGAATCGAACCCTCGTCGTCAGCTTGGGAAGCTGCTGCTCTACCATTGAGCTACACCCGCACAGCGGCCGAAAATCGGGCCTCGTGCTCACTATCGCCGGCGTTGCCACGATTACCTGCGGCTGGTCAACACCAGATCGCTGCCCCATTCCTTGCCGTCAATCAATCCTCAAGCCACTGCCGCCGCGCAAACCAGCCCATCACGATGGCGCTGATCAGCAGGCAAAAACCCACCACGCCCCAGAATGCCCAAGCGTGGTTGGCAAAGGGAATCCCGTCAACATTCATGCCAAGCAGCCCTGTCACAAAGGTCAACGGCAGAAAGATAAACGCGGTCACGGCGATCGCGAGGCTGCGCTGATCGATCTTTTCGGCGCGCAGATCGGTCAATTGTTCGTGCAGCAGCGCCGCACGTTCGCGCACCGCCTCCAGTTCCTCGGCCATGCGGGCAAAGCGGTCCGCCGCTTCGCGCAGGTGCATCCGGTCTTCCTTGCTGATCCAGTCAAATGCCAACTGCGCCATGGCGCCCAGCGCATCGCGATCGGGCGCGACAAACCGCCGCAGCACAATCGCCTGGCTGCGCAACGCGGCAATCTTGCGTCGCAACGCGTAGATATCACCGCTGTCGATCATCCCTTCGCAATCATCAAGGCTATCGCCCAGCTGCGCCACCTGAGGATCGAGTTCGGTCGAAATCGCCTGCGCCAGCGCGGCCACGAAATCGCCTCCGTCCATCAGGCGCCCAGCGCGCATCGCCGCTTCGACCTTGTGCAGCGCGGCAAGGCGGTGGCGGCTGACCGATGTGACACGTTTGCCTTCAACCCACACCCGGATCGACACCAGCCCGTCACTATCCTGCATCGTGTCCGCCGCCGTCCCGCGCAGGTTGATGAGCGCGGCCTCGTCCACCTCGTCGCAGCGCGGGCGGGTTTCGTGCGCCAGCAACGCGTTGGCGGCCAACGGCGGGACATAACCGGGCAGATCGGCGAGGCTGGCCTGCGCTGCGCTTTCGGCATGAAGCCATACGAACCCCTGCCCGGCATAAGCCGCCACATCTTGCGGGGGGATTTCGGTCACGATACCGCTCTTGGCCACCAGGGCGTGCAGGCGTGGCGCGGCGGACGGATGGTTCATGCCGCAGGTGTTAGCCCCGGCCCACCGCAAACCGCAAGCGCCGACACACCAGGAATTGATCGCGCAATCGCTTGATCCCGCCCCGCGCCTTCGCCAGAACGATGCAGCAACATAAAGGGGCAGGGGCATGGTCGCGCGGCACTTCATTTTCCTGGGCGCAATCGCAGGCCTGATAGCGACCGCATCCGTCCCCGCGCTCGCCCATGCGCAGGCGCCGCGGACATTCAGCCAGACCGAGGAAGCTGCGCCGCAATTGCCCGCAATCCTCAACCCGCGTGACCGTGCCACCCTCGAAAACCGCATCCTGGCCGAGCGGCTCGAAACGCTGATCCCGCAGATCATGCGCGAAGAAGGGATCGACCTGTGGCTGCTGGTCGCGCGCGAATATTTTGAAGATCCGGTGGTTGCCACCATGCTCGATGCCGAAAACATGCACGCCCGCCGCCGCACCATTCTGGTGTTTCACGATCCGGGCGATGGCAAGCCGGTCGAGCGCCTGACCGTCAGCCGCTACGGCCTTGGCGGGCTGTTTGCGCCAACATGGGATCCCGATACCCAGCCCGATCAATGGCAAGCGGTGGCGGATCTGATTGCGGCGCGTGATCCGCAGAAGATCGCGATCAATTCCTCCGATCTCACCCAGTTTGCCGACGGGATGACGCTCAGCCAGTATGACCGCTTCATGGCGAAGCTGCCCGCCGCCTTGCATGACCGCGTCACCAGTGGCGAGGGGCTGGCGATCCGCTGGCTCGAAACCCGCACCCCGGCTGAGATGGCGCTTTACCCCACCATCGTCCGCACCGCGCACGCCGTGATCGCCGAGGCTTTTTCGCGGGCTGTCATCACCCCTGGCGTGACCACGGCGCAGCAGGTGCAATGGTGGTATCGTGACCGGCTGATGGCGCTGGGCCTTGACCCGTGGTTCCACCCCTCGGTTGCGATCCAGCGCGAAGGTGCGAAAGGCATGATCGACGGCGACACAGTGATCCAGCCGGGCGATCTGCTGTGGACCGATTTCGGCATCACGTATCTGCGGCTCAACACCGATACCCAGCACCTCGCCTATGTGCTCAAGCCGGGCGAGACCGAGGCTCCCGCAGGTCTGCGCGCGGGGCTGGCAAACAGCAACAGGGTGCAGGATTACCTGACCCGCGCCTTCAAGGTCGGCCGGAGCGGCAACGACGCTCTGGCGCAGGCGCGCGCCGATGCCATTGCTGCGGGCCTTGATCCGTCGATCTACACCCACCCCATCGGCCACCACGGCCACGGCGCGGGGCCAAGCATCGGTTTCTGGGACAACCAGAACCCGGACCCTCGCGGCGAAGGCCCGATCCGCGCGAACACGGCTTGGTCGATCGAGCTGACGTCCTATGCGAACGTGCCCGAATGGGGCGGGCAGCGAGTCGATTTCCGCACCGAGGAAGACGCTTTCTTCGACGGCGAAACCGTGCGCTACATTGACGGGCGACAGACGGAGATCACGCTGATCGCGTCGGATTAGCGGCTTGACGATCCGATCCCGCGCGCGCGCGTTCTGACACGATACACATCTGTCAGGGCGGTGACGTAAAGCTCCGACAAGTCAGACCCGCCCCACGCAAGATTGGTGGCGCGCTTGGGCGTTTTCATCCGCGCCACAACCGCGCGCCTGACCGGATCGACAACGCACAGCCCGCCCGGACAGGTCAGATAGACCCTGCCTTGTGTGTCCACCCGCACCCCATCGACCCGTCCCGGCTTGCTGTCATCCGTTACATCGACGACCAGACGCTTGCCCGATGCCGCACCGTCTTCCGCGATGTCATAGGCCCACAGCGTTTGTGTGGCCGTGTCCCCGACATAAAGCACGCGCTCGTCCGGCGAGAAAGCAAGGCCGTTGGGGCGGGACAGCGCATCATCGATCAACACCATGCGTCCGATCGCCTCGTCGAAGGCAAAGACTCCGGAAAACCCCACCTCGCTTGTCCGCTCGCCCAAGCCGTAAGGCGGGTCGGTAAACAGGATCAGCCCGTCGCTGCGCACCACGACATCATTGGGGCTGTTGAGTCGCTTATCCTTAAAGGTGTCCACGATCACCTGCCGGCCACCTTCCGGCGTCCAGCGGGTGATAGCGCCGCTGCCGTGTTCGGCGTTGATCAGCCGGCCTTGCAGATCGAAGGTGTGACCATTGGCATTCGCGCTGGGAGCGTAGAGCACCTGCGGCGCAGCATCGCCGGGGGTCATGACATAAACAGTATTACCCGGAATATCGCTGAAAATCAGGCGCGCCCCGTCCCATGCTGGGCCTTCGGTAAAGGTGTATCCGGTGGCGGCCAGTTCAAGGCTTTCGGGAACAAGGATGGTGTCAGCTGCGGCTGATTGGTCCTGCGCTACCAACGAAGCCCCGATCATCGCGCAAGCCGTAGCGACTACCGTGATCAGAACCATCCGCACCACCCAACCCTTACCACTGCCCATCATCCGTCCCTTGTCCATCTCGTCGCAAGCACACCGTGCCCTGCCGCATCCGCGGATGCCAGCATTTTTGAGGGGAGCCGCAAGGGTTGCATGAGGCCCGCGCGGGGGGCATTGGGGCGGCACAGACAGGAGACATTATTCCCATGCGTCAGATCGACCACTTCATCGTCGGCGACAGCCCTGCGCCCACGCGCAAACATCAAATCTGGAACCCATCGACCGGCGAAGTGCAGGCCGAAGTGGCGCTTGGCGACGCTGCGCTGCTGGAACAGGCCGTGGCTGCGGCCCGCCGCGTTCAGCCCGAATGGGCCGCCACCAATCCGCAGCGCCGCGCGCGCGTGATGTTCGCCTTCAAGGCGCTGGTCGAAGCGAACATGCAGTCGCTGGCCGAAATGCTTTCGTCCGAGCATGGCAAGACCGTGCCCGACGCGCGCGGCGATGTGCAGCGCGGGCTCGAAGTGATCGAATATGCCTGCGGCATCCCGCAGGTGATGAAGGGCGAGTATACCCATGGCGCAGGGCCGGGCATCGATGTCTATTCGATGCGCCAGCCGCTCGGCATCGGGGCGGGCATCACCCCGTTCAACTTCCCCGCGATGATCCCGATGTGGATGTTCGGCATGGCGTGTGCGGCGGGCAACGCCTTCATCCTAAAGCCTTCGGAACGCGATCCTTCCGTACCGATGCGCCTTGCCGAACTGTTTCTTGAAGCGGGCGCACCCGAAGGGCTGTTGCAGGTTGTCCACGGTGACAAGGAAATGGTCGATGCGATACTCGACCATCCCGATATCGCCGCGATCAGCTTCGTCGGAAGCTCGGACATCGCGCAATATATCTACAGCCGCGGCAGTGCCAACAACAAGCGGGTGCAGGCCTTTGGCGGGGCGAAAAACCACGGGATCGTATTGCCCGACGCCGACCTGGACCAGGTGGTGAACGACCTCACCGGCGCGGCCTTTGGTTCGGCGGGTGAGCGTTGCATGGCGCTGCCCGTGGTCGTCCCGGTGGGCGAGGAAACGGCAGAGCGCCTCAAGGAAAAGCTGCTCAAGTCGATTGCGGCCTTGCGCATCGGCGTCTCCAATGACCCCGATGCCGATTACGGCCCTGTTGTCACGCCCGAACACAAGGCGCGGATCGAACAGTGGATCGACACCGCCGAGGCCGAAGGCGCCGAAATCGTCGTCGACGGACGCGGGTTCAGCCTGCAAGGCCACGAGAAAGGCTTCTTCGTCGGCCCGACGCTGATCGACCATGTCACGACCGAGATGAGCTCTTACAAGGAGGAAATCTTCGGCCCCGTGCTTCAGATCGTGCGCGCCAAAGACTTCGAGGAAGCCGTGCGCCTGCCCAGCGAGCACCAGTATGGCAACGGCGTCGCGATCTTCACCCGCAACGGCCACGCCGCGCGCGAATTTGCCGCGCGGGTCAATGTCGGGATGGTGGGGATCAATGTGCCAATCCCGGTGCCGGTCGCCTATCACAGCTTCGGCGGATGGAAGCGGTCAGGCTTCGGCGATATCGACCAGTACGGCACCGAGGGCCTGCGGTTCTGGACCAAGAACAAGAAGGTGACCCAGCGCTGGCCCGATGGCGGCGGGGATGGCAGCAACGCTTTCGTGATCCCGACGATGGGGTGAGCGACGCAGAACAACCATGACACGCGTGGCCCCGTGCTTGACACGGGGCGCGGCTTCCTTTCTGTCGCGTGGGCTGGATGCAGGATGGTGGTCGCCACCGGATCACTGGGTGAACCTCGATATCGAACATCGAATTGGCCGCGAAGAAAAGCCTGGCCCCGCGTCAGGCACGGGGCGACGCATTGGATTGGTGACGTGAAGCAGGTTTTCGCCAACATGGGCTGGCTGCTGGGCGGGCGCGGGTTCAACGCGGTGCTCAGCCTTGTGTACCTCGCCATCGCCGCGCGCACGCTGGGCACGGTCGGCTTCGGCCATTTCGCATTGATCATCGCGCTGGGTCAGGCGATCACCGGCTTTTCCAGCTTCCAGACCTGGCAGTTCATTGTTCGCTGGGGGGCCGATCCCGACAATCCCGGCATCGATCTGGCGCGCGCACGAGAAGCGACGGGGTTTGCCGTGGCGCTTGACGGGGTGTCGATGGCGGTCGGCACGCTCGCATCGGCCGTACTGGTGCTGACCGCGCCCCTGTGGCTCGATGTGCCGACCGAATTGATGTGGCTGACCTTCGGATATTGCGTGATATCATTGCTGACGATCCGCACCACGCCCACGGGGATGCTGCGGCTGCATTCGGAGTATGGCAGAGCGGCAGGGGCTGAAGCGGTGCAGCCGGTGATCCGCGCGACCGGCGCAGTGCTGGCGTGGTGGCTGATGCCCGATGTCACCGGCTTCATCCTCGCCTTTGCCCTGTCCGAAGTGGGCACGGCCATTGCGCTGTGGATCGTCGCCGCGCGGGTGCAACCGGTGCCGCTATCATCGATCAGCCTGCGCACCATCCCTTCACGGCACAAGGACGCATGGAAGTTTGTGCTGTCCACCAATATGTCGGGCAGCCTTGCGGTGGCGGGCAAACAGGTGATGATCCTGCTGGTCGGCACCTTTGGCGGGGCTTATCTGGCAGGCGGTTTTCGCATCGCCAACCAGTTGGGCGTGGCGCTGATCGCGCTGGCGCAGACGATCTCCAAGGCGATCCTGCCCGAACTGGTGCAGTCGCGTGATGGCGCGGTCGACATCGCGCGGCGCATGGCCAACATTGCCGCGATGGCGGGGGTGACCGCCGTGATCACAGCGATCCTGCTCGGCCGTCCGGGCATTGCCCTGATCGCGGGCGAGCAGTTCACCGGCTTTTACTGGGCGATGATCATCCTCAGCATCGCCGGTGCGGTCGAACTGGTGGGGGCGAGCCTCGAATCGCTGCTGGTATCCGCGGGCAAGGCGCATGTGGCCTTCCTGGTGCGCCTGTTCCCCACCGTCCTTGCGCTGGTGATGCTGGAAGCGGCGATCGGCTGGAAGGGCGCGCAGGGAGCGGGCTTTGCGGTGCTGGGGTCGAGCGTGCTGACCGTGGTCGGCTTCTATCTGGCGATCATGAACCTCAAGCAGTTCAGGATCGTGGTGGTGCCGGAAGACGAAGGGGCGGACCAACGGCCCGCCCCTCCCAAATCATAAGCTGAAACCGGGTCCGCTTACCCTTCGTAAGCCAGCTTGGGTTTCCGCGCCGCGCCGGTTTCATCCAGTCGGCGCCGTGGGGCATAGTAAGGTGCTGCTTTAAGCGCCTCGTCCCCGTCCAGCGCCCGCGTCACTACGGCACGGAAGGCGGTGATGAACTGGTCGATCGCAGCCTTGCTTTCGGTCTCGGTCGGCTCGACCAGCATCGCGCCGTGTACCACCAGCGGGAAATAGACCGTCATCGGGTGATAGCCTTCGTCGATCAGGCCCTTGGCGACATCCAGCGTGGTCAGCCCCTCGGTGAAGTCCTTATCCCCGAACAGCGCCTCGTGCATGCACGGGCCACTCGCGGCGAAGGGCGCGTGGAGGATGTCTTCCATCGAGCGCAGGATGTAATTGGCGTTGAGCACCGCATCCTCGGCCACCTGCTTGAGGCCATCGGCGCCGTGGCTGAGCATGTAGGTGAGCGCGCGGGTGAACATGCCCATCTGCCCGTGGAACGCGGTCATGCGGCCGAAAGTCGGGCCGCGTTCTTCGCGGTTCTCTTCCTCGACGAGGTAGAAGCTGCCTTCAGCATCCTGCCGCACGAAAGGCAGCGGCGCATAAGGCGCGAGGGCCTCCGACAGCACCACCGGCCCCGAACCCGGCCCGCCGCCGCCATGCGGCGTAGAGAAGGTCTTGTGCAGGTTGATGTGCATGGCATCGACGCCAAGATCGCCCGGACGCACCTTGCCGACGATGGCGTTGAAGTTCGCTCCGTCGCAATAGACATAACCCCCTGCTGCATGAACGGCGTCGGCGATTTCGCGGAAATCCTTTTCAAACAGGCCGCAAGTATTGGGGTTGGTGATCATCACCGCCGCCACGTCCGGGCCGAGGCGGTCCTTCAACGCGGCAACATCCACACGGCCTTCAGGCGTCGCGGGAATGTCTTCCACGCGGTAGCCTGCGAAGGCGGCGGTGGCAGGGTTGGTGCCGTGGGCGCTTTCGGGCACCAGCACCACTTCGCGCGCATCACCGCGGGCTTCGTGCGCAGCGCGTATCGCGAGGATGCCGCACAGCTCCCCATGCGCGCCGGCCTTGGGGCTCATCGCCACCGCCGGCATTCCGGTCAGGGTGCACAGCCAGTAACCCAGCTGATGCACCACCTCCAGCGCGCCCTGCACCGTCGATTGCGGGGCAAGCGGGTGGATGTCGGCGAAGCCCGGCAAACGCGCCATCTTCTCGTTGAGGCGCGGGTTGTGCTTCATGGTGCAACTGCCGAGCGGGAAGAAGCCCAGATCAATCCCGTAATTCTGGCGGCTGAGGCGTGTGTAGTGACGCACCGTCTCAGGCTCGGTCAGGCCGACAAGGCCGATCGGCTCCGCACGGCCAAGCCCGCCCAGACGGGTCGGCGCGTCGGTATCAACCGGTGGCAGATCGACACCGGTCACGTCGGCGCGGCCGATTTCGAACAGCAACGGCTCTTCGAGCATCAGGGCACGGTTGCCAGTGGTGGTGGCGGGGCCGTTGTGCATGCCGTCTTCGGAGAGTTCCATGGCAGGCTTCCAGCCGGATTTGTTGGGGGCGTTCATCACACGGTCTCCTGAAAACTGGCGGCGATGCTGGCTTCCAGCTCGGTCGCGAGGCGCTCGATATCGTCTTCGGTGGTGGTTTCGGTCACGGCGACCAGCAACGCGTGCTCCAGCGCCTCGACACCGGGATAGAGCCGGCCGAGCGACACGCCGCCCAGCACGCCGCGGTCCGCCAGATCGCGCACGATTTCGCGCGCGGGCTTGCCGTCCAGCATCACAGTGAACTCGTTGAAGAAGGCTGTGTTGAGCACCTTTATGCCAGGCACGCGCGCCAGCCGGTCGGCGGCCAGGCAGGCGAGGCGGTGGTTTTCAGCAGCGAGTTCGCGCAACCCGCGCTCGCCCAGCAGCGTCATGTGGACGGTGAAGGCCAGCGCGCAGAGCCCCGAATTCGTGCAGATGTTGCTGGTCGCCTTTTCGCGGCGGATATGCTGTTCGCGGGTGGACAGCGTCAGCACGAAACCGCGCTTGCCTTCCGCATCCGTCGTCTCGCCGCACAGGCGCCCCGGCATCTGGCGCACGTGCTTGGGGTCGCGCACGGCGAACAGGCCGAGGTAAGGTCCACCAAATTGCAGGCCCACGCCCAGGGATTGCCCTTCGCCCACCACGATATCCGCCCCCATTTCGCCGGGGCTCTTGATCGCGCCCAGCGCCACAGGCTCGGTGTTGACCACCACCAGCAGCGCACCCTTGGCATGGGCGGCTTCAGCCACTGGGGTCAGATCGCTGATGCGGCCCAGAATGTCCGGATATTGCACCACGACACAGGCGGTGTCGTCGTCGATCCGCGCCATCAGGCCTTCCAGATCAGGCTCGGCGGTGATCGCGGGCTGCGCATCGGCAATGGTATCACCGGTGAAGTGCGCCATGGTTTTGACCACGTGCGCATAATGGGGGTGCAGTGCGCCCGACAGCACGGCGCGGCTACGCTTGGTCACGCGGGTCGCCATCGCGACCGCTTCCCAGCACGCGGTGGAGCCGTCATACAGCGAAGCGTTGGCCACCGCGCAGCCATAAAGGCGCGCAACCTGCGTCTGGAACTCGAACAAGACCTGCAGCGTGCCTTGCGCGATTTCCGGCTGATAGGGCGTATAGGCCGTCAGAAACTCACCGCGCTGGATGACGGTATCGACGCTGGCGGGTACATGGTGCCGGTAAGCGCCTGCACCCAGGAAGAAGGGCACATCGCCTGCCACCAGGTTCTTCGCCGCCAGCTTCTTCATATGGCGTTCGACCGCCATTTCGCTTGCGTGCATGGGCAGGCCGTGGATGGGGCCGTCGAGGCGGGCCACTTCGGGCACATCGACGAACAGATCGTCGACGCTCGCAGCGCCGATTTTTGCCAGCATATCCTGCCGGTCGGTGTCGGTGAGAGGAAGGTAGCGCATGGGAGAGGTCTTTTCCGTGGCTGGGGGTGAAAAGGTCAGGCAGGCGCCGTGCTGAGCGCGGCGAGATCGGCAAGGGCGCCTGCAAATCGTGCAGGGCCAGTATGGGTGGTACGCATCCAGGGGGCGAGCCAGATGCGATGACCCGCATCGCGCACCCGACGGCAGAAGGCATAATCGTCGGACATGAGGTGGCCGCTTTCCGGATCGATCATCGGCTGGAACAGCGCATTGATGTCCTCGCCCGACAGCCCGCTTTCCCGGTCGATCGCATCGGGCTTGTATCGCAGTTCCGGATAACGAGCGCACAGGCTTTCGATCACGTCACGGCGCACGATCATCAGGCCGGTGCCCACGCGCGCAAGCTCAATCGGCTGGTCGAGCCGGAACTCGCCACCTGCATCAAGCAGGTCGAGCGCAAACACGCCCGAAAACCGCTCCAGCGCCGCAGGGTTGTCATCGGCCAGCCCCCTTGCCGCTGCCGAAGCGACAAGGTTCCAGTTGACCTGCCGCTTGGGGCACGGCGCGCCGATCACGGCAAGTGCCGCATCGGCCTGCATCCGTGCCAGGCAATTCAGCACATCTTCGGGCGCAAAGCCGATATCGCCGTCCACGAACATCAGATGCGTCGCATCCGATTGCAGGAAGGCTGCACACAGCACGTTGCGTGCACGGCTGATCGAGGCATTGTTGCTGAGCCACGCGAAGCGGCACGCAACCCCTGCCCGCTCCGCTGCGCCCGTCAGCCCGACCACGGCGCGCAGATAGTCAGCCTCAGCCCCGCCATAGAGCGGAGTGGCCACCATCAGGCGCGCGGGAAAGGCCGCGGCTTGTGTCACAGGCCGGCGACGAAGTCCTTGTAGGCGGCTTCATCCATCAGGCCTTCAAGCTGCCCTGCATCGGCGATGGTCATCTTGAAGAACCATCCCTCGCCTTCGGGGGCCGAATTGACCAGTGCGGGGTCTTCTTCGAGGGCGCCGTTGGTTTCGGTCACTTCGCCGGTGATCGGCGCGTAAACATCGGACGCGGCCTTGACGCTTTCGACCACGGCGGCGTCCTTGCCCTTTTCGACTGCGGAGCCGACAGCGGGGAGTTCGACGAAGACGATGTCGCCCAGCTGGCCCTGTGCGTAATCGGTGATCCCGACCGTCGCGACATCGCCCTCAACATCGATCCATTCATGTTCGTCAGTGAAATAGCGCATGGGTCAGCTCCCTCGGTAGTAGCGGTGGGGTACGAAAGGCGTGGGCGAAACGATGGCGGCGAGGCGCTTGCCCCGCACTTCCACTTCAAGCGCGGTGCCGGGCGCGGCATGGGTGCTGGCGACATAGGCCATCGCAATCGGCGCGCCCAGGCTGGGCGAAAAGCCACCGCTGGTGACGGTGCCGATATGGTCACTGCCGCTGAACACCTCGGCGCCTTCGCGCGCAGGCAGGCGTCCTTCGATCCTGAGGCCGACCCACTTGCGCTGCGTGCCTTCGTTGATTTCACGGATGATCCGTTCCGCACCGGGGAAACCGCCTTCCGTCCGGCGGCGCTTGTTGATGCCGAAGATCAGCCCTGCTTCGATGGGCGATGTTTCGGGGCTCATGTCATGGCCGTAAAGGGGCAAGCCCGCCTCCAGCCGCAGCGAATCGCGCGCGCCAAGGCCGATGGGCTTCACCTCCGGCTCGGCGCAGAGCAGGTCGGCCACTTCGGCGGCGGCGTCTGCGGGGAGCGAGATTTCGAACCCGTCCTCTCCGGTATAGCCTGAACGGCTGACCCAGGCGTCTGTGCCGGTGTGCGTAAAAGTGAAGGTCGCCCCCTTCATGAAGGTCAGTGCGCCAAGCGGCGTGTCGCCGATAACGAGCCGATCAAGCGCCGCGAAAGCTTTCGGCCCTTGCAGCGCCAGCAACGCGTGCTCGTCCATATGACTGATCGTCACTTCATCCGGCAGATGTTCGCGCAGGTGGGCGATATCGTCCCACTTGGTCGCGCCGTTGACCACGAGGTAGAAGCCGTCATTCCAGCGCGTGACCATCAGATCATCCAGCACGCCGCCATTTTCGTCGAGAAGCAGCGAGTAGCGCGGGTTGCCGTGCTTGAGTGTCGCAAGGTCTATCGGAAGGACCGCTTCAAGCGCAGCCTCGGCGCCTTCGCCGGTGATATGGAGCTGCCCCATGTGCGAAACATCGAAAAGGCCCGCCTGCTCGCGCGTCCATTTGTGCTCGGCGACGATCCCCCCAAACGGACCGGCATACTGGATCGGCATCTCGTAGCCCGCAAATGGCACCATCCGCGCCCCGCGCGCGCGATGCCACGCATCGAGCGGCAACGCGTCCAGCGGCAGGTCTTCGAGTTGGTCTTCGGCAGTGTCGTGGTCGGTCATCAGGGGCACCCGGCAAGCAGAAACGGCAGTCCGACGATGCGCATGCGCACCGCCACGATACTGCCCCCTCTGTCGGGTGGACCTGAGAGCTTCGGTGCAATGCCAATGCGGCCCTGCACCTCCCCTTCGGTGGCCCCGGACGGATCCGGGACGCTTTCCAGAGTGTCACGCAGCCGAGCGGTCCGTTGGCCTGAGAGTTTCCGGGGCGGTTGCTCCTTCGGCGCCTTTGCTCCCCCGCGAAGGGGCGCATCGGGCTCTCCCGCTCGCCTGCCCGCCACAGAATCGCTTCTGCGGTGGAAGACGGCATCGCGATGCGCGAATTGCTGCACCGCGTCAATCGGGCCACGCTAGGTTATTTTGCGTTCAGCCACAGCAAATAGAGCGCAGAGAGCACAATCCAGCTGCCATCGACGGTCTTCAGCCGCTTGGGCCCCAGCCACAGCGCGATCGGGCGGGCCAGAAAGCCGCCCAAAACTGCGGCTGGGCCGGCCAGCAATACGACCTCCCAGACGATGGTTCCCGCCTCGATATGCCACACCATGCCTGCGATGCAGCTCACAGCCGAAATCACGCAGGCCGCGCCTGTGCACAGAAGAACAGGATAGTGCCGGATGAACAGGTAAAGCGCGACCAGCTCGCCCATCCCGACGGAAAACAGTGCAGTGATCATCCCGCCGGGGACCGCCAAGGCCAGCAGCACGATGAGGTCGATCCGCGCCAGCTGCGTGCGTTCGGGCCGGGCCGCGTTGAAGGTCCACGTCGCCGCGATCAGCGCGGTGCCCAGCAGGATCGAGAAGCCCTTGTAGGCGAACAGCACGTCCCGCTGATCGAAGGCGGTCAGCCTTTGGGTGGCAAGCATCGCGGGCAGCGACAGCGCCAGCACCGCCAGCACCACGATGGCAAAGTCCTTGAGCCGCACCTGCGCCTCGAGCGGGCCAGGCGCTGGCTGATGCAGCAGGCGATCCGTCCAGCGCAGACTGCCCATTGTCATGCCGAAGCTCTGGATGGCCATGGAAACGCCCACAACACCCAGCGGGGCAACGGTCATAACATCCAATTCGCGCAAGGCATTGAACACCGGGACAAACACCACTCCGCCCCCGGTGCCCGAGGTATTGGCGATGATCGCCCCCGCCACGCCCACGCCCGGGAGAAACCACAGTTTTGCAAGCAGGCGGGGATCCGCCGACACTGTTGATGCGAGCACGATGTAGGCGACGAGCAGCACCAGTCCGCCCATCCACACCAACCGTCCGGCCGGTAAGGCCATGCGGCCCATCGTGCCGTGATCAGCGATCATGCCTTGGTGTGCCTGCATGATTGCAAGCCCCAGGCCAATGTTTTTGCACGGACTGTCACAGCGGTTTGCATTGCCCCCATGCAGGAAGGCCATGACGGTTTCGCCCCGCCCGCATGGGCGAAATCGCAGGCAACCATGAAGCCGTCAATCGAGATTGGGTCGCAGCCAGCGTTCTGCCGTGGCCAGATCAACGCTGCGCCGGCCGGCATATTCCGCCACCTGATCGGGTCCGACACGGGCGACACCGAAATATTGCGCTTCGGGGTGCCCGAAATAAAAGCCGCTCACCGCTGCTGTCGGCCACATGGCAAAGCTTTCGGTCAGCGTAAGGCCCGTGGTATTCGGCGCATCGAGCAGGTCGAACAGGATGGGTTTCAGCGAGTGATCCGGGCACGCGGGGTAGCCCGGTGCGGGGCGGATACCGCGGTATTCTTCCTTGACCAGCGCCTCGCCGGTGAACTGCTCGTCCGGGGCATAGGCCCACAGGGTCGTGCGGACGTGCTGATGCAGGGCCTCGGCAAAGGCTTCGGCGAAACGGTCGGCCAGCGCCTTGAGCAAAATGTCCGAATAGTCATCCTTGTCCGCCTGGAACCGCTCGCTGTGCGAGTCGATCCCGTGGATGCCCACCGCAAAGCCGCCGATCCAGTCGCCGCTCGGGTCGATGAAATCGGCGAGGCACATGTTCGCCCGGTCCCGCGACTTCTTCACCTGCTGGCGCAGCATCGGCAGGCGCGCGCCGTTGTCGAGCACGATGTCGTCCCCGTCCCGCCCGCACGGCCACAGACCTGCTGCGCCGCGTGCGGTCAGCCACTTTTCGGCAATGATCTGGTCGAGCATTGCGTTGGCATCGGCGAACAATTGGGTTGCGGTTTCGCCCACCACCTCATCAGTCAGGATCGCGGGGTAATTGCCGTGCAGTTCCCAAGCGCGGAAGAAGGGGGTCCAGTCGATGAAACCGCGCAGATGCTCGAGGCTCCAGTCGGGAAACACGTGAAGCCCCGGCTGCGTGGGCGCGGCCGGCTTGGCTGCGAAATCGGCGGGGAAGGCATTGGCGCGCGCGTCAGCCAGACTAAGCAGCGCGCTCACCGTCTTGCCCGCGCGGGCATCGCGCACAGCGATGTAATCATCCTCGACCTCGGCGACATAACCGTCGCGCTGAGTGTCGGACAGCAGCTTGGACGCCACTCCGACAGCGCGGCTGGCGTCGAGCACGTGGATCACCGGGCCTTCGTAAGCCGGGTCGATGCGCAGCGCGGTGTGCACCTTGCTGGTGGTCGCGCCGCCGATCAGCAGCGGCATGGTCATGCCCGCACGCTGCATTTCCTCGGCCACCGTGACCATCTCGTCCAATGACGGCGTGATGAGGCCCGACAGCCCGATCATGTCGGCCTTGTTGTCGTTGGCCGAAGCGAGGATCGTCGGCCAGGGCACCATCACACCCAGATCGATCACGTCGTAGCCGTTGCACTGAAGCACGACGCCGACGATGTTCTTGCCGATGTCGTGCACATCGCCCTTCACTGTCGCCATGATGATCTTGCCCTTGGCCTTGCGCTCCTCTTCGGGAAGCAAATCCTTCTCCGCCTCGATGTAGGGGATGAGGTGCGCGACCGCCTTTTTCATCACGCGCGCGGATTTCACCACCTGTGGCAGGAACATCTTGCCGCTGCCGAACAGGTCGCCGACCACGTTCATGCCGTCCATCAGCGGGCCTTCGATCACTTCGATGGGCCGCCCGCCCGCCTCGGCAATCGCGGCGCGCATGATTTCGGTATCGTCGACGATATGCGCGTCGATGCCCTTGACCAGCGCGTGTTCGAGCCGCTTTTCCACCGCCCAGCCGCGCCATTCCTCGGCGGCCTTTTCATCGGCGACCGACTTGCCCTTGAAGCTTTCAGCAAGCGTGATGAGGCGTTCGGTCGCTTCCGGGTCGCGGTTGAGGATCACGTCCTCGCAGGCATCGCGCAGCGCAGGGTCGATCTGATCGTAGACGTCGAGTTGGCCGGCATTGACGATCGCCATGTCGAGCCCGGCGGGGATGGCGTGATACAGGAACACCGAATGCATGGCGCGGCGCACGGGTTCGTTGCCGCGGAACGAGAAGGAGAGGTTCGACAGGCCGCCGGAGTAATGCGCGTGCGGGCACAGCTCGCGCAGTTCCTTGACCGCTTCAATGAAGTCGACACCGTAATTGTTGTGTTCCTCAATCCCGGTTGCCACCGCGAAGATGTTAGGATCGAAGATGATGTCTTCGGGCGGGAAGCCTTCGGCCACCAGCAGATCATAGGCGCGTTTGCAAATTTCGACCTTGCGCGCCTTGGTGTCGGCCTGCCCGGTTTCGTCAAAGGCCATGACCACGGCCGCCGCGCCATAATCCATGCAGACCCGCGCGTGTTCGAGGAACTGGCCCTCGCCTTCCTTCATGCTGATCGAATTGACGATCGGCTTGCCGCTGACGCACTTGAGCCCCGCTTCGATCACGTGGAACTTCGATGAATCGATCATCACCGGCACGCGCGCGATATCGGGCTCGGCGGCGATCAGCTTCAGGAACGTCGTCATCGCGTGAACCGCGTCGAGCAGCCCTTCGTCCATGTTGACGTCGATCACCTGCGCGCCGTTTTCGACCTGATTGCGCGCCACGTCGACCGCGGCGGCATAATTGTCCGCCATAATCAGCTTTTTGAACGCGGCTGAGCCGGTGACGTTGGTGCGCTCACCGATATTGATGAAACGGGCGGAGGAGGTGGGTTGAGTCACTTGCAAACTTTCAGTTCAGATCAGGCCGCGATGAACGCTTCGAGTCCCGCCAGCTTCATCGCTGGTTCGGGGTGCGGGATCACGCGCGGCTCGGACTTGGCCACGGCCTCGGCAATCGCGGCAATGTGCGCGGGCGAGGAACCGCAGCACCCGCCCAGGATGTTGACCTGCCCGTGATCGGCCCAATCCTTGACCAGCCCGGCCGTGGTTTCGGGTTGCTCGTCATACTCGCCCAGTTCATTGGGGAGGCCTGCGTTGGGGTAGATCATCAGCAGCGTGTCCGCGATCTGCGACAGCACCTTGACGTGCGGGCGCAGCTGCTCGGCGCCGAAGCTGCAATTTAGCCCGATGGTCACCGGCTTGGCATGGCGCACCGCATACCAGAAGGCTTCGACCGTGTGGCCCGACAGGTTGCGGCCCGAAAGATCGGTGAGCGTCATCGAGATCATCACCGGCACGTCCCAGCCCATATCGCGCTCGAGCTGCTTGACTGCCATGACCCCGGCCTTGGCGTTGAGCGTATCGAACACGGTCTCGATCAGGATGAAGTCGCAGCCGCCTTCGATCAGGGCGGCGGCCTGTTCCTTGTAGACCGCAACCAGTTCATCGAAGTCGATTTCGCGGTAGCCGGGATCTTCGACATCGGGGCTGAGGGACAACGTCTTGTTGGTCGGCCCGATTGCGCCGGCAACAAAGCGCACCCGGCCATCCCTCGCCTGATATTCATCCGCCAGCGCGCGCGCGATGCGGCCCGAGGCGATGTTGATATCGGCCACCAGACCTTCTGCGGCATAATCGGCCTGGCTGATGCGGTTGGCCGAGAAGGTGTTGGTCGACACGATGTCCGATCCGGCATCGAGATAGGCGCGGGTGATGTCGCCGATCACATCGGGCCGCGTCAGCGCCAGAATGTCGTTGTTGCCCTTCTGATCGGCAGGCAGGCCCAGATCACCGGCATAATCCGCCTCGGTCAGCTTGCGGTTCTGGATCTGCGTGCCAAAGGCGCCGTCCGAAATCAACACGCGGGTCCGGGCGGCTTCGAGGAGTTGGTCACGCTTGCTCATGCGGCTTGCTCCGATTGGGGGCGTTTGCCGAGCATATGGCAGATCGCATAGGCCAGCTCGGGGCGGTTGAGGGTGTAGAAGTGGAAATCGCGCACGCCGCCTGCATACAGCCGGCGGCACATTTCTGCCGCGACCGTGGCGGCGACCAGCTGGCGCGCGGCGGGCTTTTCGTCGAGGCCCTGGAACAATCCATCCATCCACGCCGGAAACTCTGTCCCACAGGCCTGCGAAAACTTGCGCGCCTGCGCCACGTTGGTGACCGGCAGGATACCCGGCAGGATCGGCGCATCGATCCCTGTCGCAGTGCAGGCATCGCGGAACCGGAAGAAGGCTTCGGGCGAGAAGAAGAACTGGCTGATCGCGCGGGTGGCGCCGGCGTCCAGTTTGCGCTTCAGATTGTCGATATCGGCCTGCGGGCTTTCTGCATCGGGGTGCGTTTCGGGATAGGCTGAAACCGAGATTTCAAAGTCGGCAATCTCTTTCAGGCCGGTCACCAGTTCCGCTGCGCTGGCATAGCCTTCTGGGTGCGGCGTGAAGGGCGCGCCCGGTTCCCCCGCATCGCCGCGCAGCGCGACGATATGACGTACACCGGCTTCCCAATATTGCTCGGCCACGTCGCGAATTTCCGCCTTGGAAGCGGCCACACAGGTCAGATGCGCGGCCGCCGGCAAGCCTGCTTCGCCAATGATCCGCGCGACCGTGGCGTGGGTGCGCTCACGGGTGGAGCCGCCCGCGCCGTAGGTGACCGAAACGAAGCTTGGCCCCAGCGGCTTCAACTGCGTCACCGCATCCCACAACTGTTCTTCCATCTTTTCCGACTTGGGCGGGAAAAATTCGAAACTCACCGCAACATCGCCCGGAAGGCCGGAAAACAGCGGCGTGTCCGTCGCGGTGCGATATTCGTGAAGCTGGTTCAAAGTCGGGGTCATCAGACAGTTTCCGTGAGGCTTGCAGGGGTTTTCAAAGCGGGCGCGGCGCGGCGTTTGGCCGTCCAGATCTTGACGACGAGCGGACCGCCGTCGAGCGCGACCGGCGGGCTCGCCATGAAACCGGCGCTGCGCAGCAATTCAGCCATCTGGCGATCGGAAAAGCCCAGCCGCACGTGCTGGTGGCGGGTGCGCAGATCCTCGTGATCGTGGCTGGCGAAATCGACGATGGCGATCCGTCCGCCGCCGCGCAGCACCCGCGCAGCCTCGGCCAGCACCGGCGCAGGATCGGGGGCGAAGTGGAGCACCTGATGCAGCAGCACAGTATCGAAGCTGGCATCGGCGAACGGCAAATCAGCAAAATCGCCCTGTACCAGTTCAATCTGCGCGGTCGGCAGATGCTGCAATTTGGCACGGGCGACACGCAACATTTCGAGATTCTTGTCGAGCGCGACGATGCGTTCGGCCCGGTCTGCGAACAGTTCCGCCATGCGGCCCGTGCCGGTGCCGATATCGAGCATGGCGCCCAGCGGCGCATCGGCCAGCGCCTCGGAAAGGCGGCGTTCGACATCGGCGTCGGCGCTGTGGAGGGCGCGCAATTCGTCCCATTCCCCGGCGTGGCGCGCAAAATAGGTTTCTGCCGCCGCCTCGCGTGCGTGGCGGATTGCGGCCAGTTTGCGCCGGTCGGCATCGCACAGCGCGGCAAAGGCCGGCTCGTCGATTTCGGCGAGCGCGAGCAGGCTCTGCACCGCCTCGATCAGCGGCGCACTTGATTCGCTCTGGCGCAGAAACACCCAGCTGCCTTCACGGCGGCGTTCGGCCAGGCCCGCATCGCACAGGATGCCAACGTGGCGCGACACACGGGGCTGGCTTTGCCCCAAAACCTGCGCCAATTCGCCCACAGCCAGCTCCATCGTCCCGAGCAGTCGGGCGATGCGCAGCCGGGTGGGATCGCCCAGCGCCTTGAAGATGTCCTCGATCACCATTGCGATGGCATCATATAAAGATATTTTTATATCTGTAAATCGCCCGCTAAGGGGACACACGTGCGAAATTTGCGCGTTCGCCATGCTGGCAAGCCCGGCTAGACCCATGTCAGGCCCCGGTTAGACCCCTGCTAGCCGTCTTCCAGAAGCCTCCGGTAGTGGTCTTCCAGCGTGTCCTCTCCAAATTCCGGGGTGAGATCGGCCCCATAAAGGCCCGTCGCCGGATCGCGCACCAGCATCGATTCCGTGGCATAATAATGCGCAATGCGGGCATATTCGGCCTTCTCGGCAAACCAATCGGACAGCGGCGCACCAACGCTCAACCCCCGCTCCGCAGCGGTGAAGAGCCTGGGCGAGATCGCTGTGAACCGGGCGGGTTTGTCTGCGATCTGGAACAGCAATTCGCCCTGTTCGCGCAAGGAGATGGCTGGCCCTGGACCGCCGATTGGCAATATTTTCCCTTGCATATCAGCGTTATCAATGGCCGAAATGATAAAGCGGGCTAGATCACGATCACTGATCGGCTTGCAACGGGTGAGCTGGCCGTCACCAAAGATCAAGAAGGGCTTGCCGGCTTTCACCCGCTTCACCTGCCCCGACAGCGACTTGAAAAAGGCCGTGGGCCGAATGATCGTATAGCCGATCCCGCTCGCTGCCAGCGCCGCCTCAAACGCAAGCTTGGCATGCTGAAAGGCCAGCAGCGGCTTTTGCACGCAGATCGCTGACAGCAGGATAAAGTGCGGTGCGCCGGCGGATTTCGCCGCATCAAGCAAGACAAGATTGGTTTTGTAATCAACTTCTTGAGCATCTTTGCGGGAGCCCGAGCGTGAGGCGATGCAGGAGATCACCACTTCCGCGCGCGCGCCAGCCATTGCCGCAGTCAACGCGTCCCGATCCGCCAAGGCCGGACGGCCCAGCACTGTGACGAGGTGTCCTTGCGCTTCAAGCTCGCGTTGCACCGCCTGCCCGATCGTCCCGCTCGCTCCGGCAAGGGCAACGCGACGGGGTGTGGTGGGGGCGGGATGCGTCATGCCTGCCCCCTTAGCGCGGGCAGGCTGGATACAAAAGTGGGGGCCGGCCAAGGGCTCCGCGCTCCTTCACGCCCTTGCTGTCAAACCGCACCCCAAGTCTTGATTGAACCACCGCCCGACAACGCGTAAACCGCCAAGTGCACTAGCGCCGCAGGCCGCACCAAAAAGATGATAGAAGTTAGTGCGCGGCGCAGGCTGATAGTTAGCCCTTTGACCGACGGATTTGCATACTCAGACCAGGATGGAACCTCATGGCCATTTCGATCAATGGGCAAGATTACCCGCTGCCCGCGGACCCTCGCACAAGCCTGCTCGATTTCATCCGCCGGGAGGCAGGCCTGACGGGCACCAAAAAGGGCTGCGATCACGGGCAATGCGGGGCCTGCACCGTCATCGTCAATGGCATCAGGATCAATTCCTGCCTGTCCCTCGCCGTCACCAATGATGGCGATGAAGTGACGACCATCGAAGGCCTCGGCACAATGGCCGCGCCGGGCACGATGCAAGAGGCTTTCATGGCCCATGACGGCTTTCAGTGCGGCTATTGCACGCCGGGCCAGATCTGTTCGGCCACCGCCATGTTGCAGGAACTGGCCGCAGGCTGGCCGAGCGATGCCACCGCCGATCTCGAAGCGGCACCCACGCTGACCGACGAGGAAATTCGCGAACGGATGAGCGGCAATCTGTGTCGCTGCGGCGCCTATGCCAACATTGTCGCGGCGATCCGCGACGCAGCGGGAGAGCACGCATGAGGCCCTTCGATTATCAGCGGGCCGAGCGGCTCGCCCACGCCGCGCAGCTGACAGCCCAGTCCGATACCCTGGCGCTGGCCGGGGGAACCAACCTCGTCGATCTGATGAAGCTGCAGGTGGAAACACCGCAGGTGCTGGTGGATATCGGCCGCCTCCCGCTTGGTACGATCGAAGCCGAAGGTGATGGCTTAAGGATCGGTGCCTTGGTGAGCAACACCGATACGGCCGTGCATCCGCGTGTGCGGGCCGATTATCCGGTGCTGGCCCGCGCCATTCTGGCCGGAGCGACCCAGCAGCTGCGCAACAAGGCAACCACCGGGGGCAACCTGTGTCAGCGCACGCGCTGCTATTACTTCACCAATATCGACCAGCCCTGCAACAAGCGCGAACCGGGTTCGGGCTGCGGCGCGATCGACGGAATTGCGCGCATTCACGCCGTCTTGGGCGCCAGCACCCATTGTATTGCGACCTATCCCGGCGACATGGCCGTCGCGATGGCCGCGCTTGATGCCACGGTCGAAATTGCCAGTGAAAACGCCAGCCGCAGCGTGCCGGTGCGCGAATTCCACCGGCTGCCGGGCGACACGCCGGAAAGGGACAATGTCCTTGAGCCGGGCGAAATCATCACCGCTGTCACCCTGCCCGCCCCGGTGGGCGGCACGCAGATCTATCGCAAGGTGCGCGAACGATCGTCCTATGCCTTTGCCCTGTGTTCCGTCGCGGCCGTGATCGACCTTGCAGACAACCGCTTCACCCGCGCCGATCTGGCCTTTGGCAGCCTGGCGCACAAGCCGTGGCACGACCCGCGCCTTGCTGACCTGCTGATCGGCAAGGAGCCTTCGCTCGCCCTGTTCGACAAGGCAGCCGACCTGCTGCTCGAAGATACGCAAGGGTATGGCGAGAACGATTTCAAGATCCCGCTGGCGCGCCGGACCCTTGCGGCCGTGCTGTGCGAAGCGACGGGGGTGGAGGCATGACCGTGCATCTCAAACAGGACAAGCCTGACAATCGCAATGTGCTCGACACGACCGCCCAAGGCGTGATCGGCGCGCCGCTGACGCGTCCCGAAGGCCTGCTAAAGGTCACGGGCACCGCCACCTATGCCGCCGAATACGAGGTCGAGGGGTGCCTTGAGGGCGTGCTGGTATCAGTGCCGATCATGAGCGGAGAAGTGTTGTCCATCGACGAGGATTCCGTGCTCGCCATGCCGGGCGTCGTGGCGGTGATATCGGACGAACGCCTGACCGGGCGCGCAGCGCAAGGCACGGCGGGAGAGGCGCCGTTCCAGCCGGCCCAAACCGTCTGCTATTGGGGCCAGCCGGTGGCGCTGGTCGTGGCCGAGACGTTTGAACAGGCGCGCGACGCAGCCAAGCATCTTGTCATCGAAACCCGCGCTCAGGACGTGCCGGTCGACCCCGAGAAGGTCGACACCAAGGTCGAGGAAACCACCCGGACCGGCGATCTGGCGCACGCGATGGCCGAAGCCGCGCATAGTGTGGACGTGGAATTCACGACCGAAGGCCACGCCTCTGCCGCGATGGAGCCGCACGCAGCGATCGCGCAGTGGCAAGATGACAGCCTGACGGTCCACGCCTCGCTCCAGATGCTGAAGTTCAACCGCGCCGAACTGGCGGATTCGCTGGGCCTCAAGGAAGAACAGGTGCGGTTGGTGTCGCCCTATGTCGGCGGCGGGTTCGGTTCGAAACTGGGTATCAGCCAGGAAGCCGTGGCCGCTTCGCTTGCCGCGATGCATCTGGGTCGCCCCGTGCGCGTGGTGATGAGCCGCCAGCAGGTGTTCCAGACGATCATGCGCCGTTCCGAGACGCATCAACGTGTCCGCCTTGCTGCCGATAACGAAGGCCGGTTGACCGGTTTTGGCCACGAAGCGCGCGTATCGAACCTGCCGGGCGAGAGCTTTGCCGAACCGGTCCTGCAGTCGAGCCAGTTCCTCTATGCGGGCGAAAACCGCCTGCTCCAACTCGAAATCGCCCGCATCCACCGCATGACCGCCGGATCGGTGCGGGCGCCGGGCGAGGCTGTCGGCGTGCAGACTGTCGAGCAGGCGATGGATATGCTGGCCGAGAAGGCCGGCATCGACCCGGTCGAACTGCGCCTGCGCAACATTCCGGAAAAGCACCCGGCCAATGGCAAGCCGTTCAGCTCGCGCAAGCTGGCTGAAGCCCTGCGCGAAGGCGCCAAGGCGTTCGGCTGGGAACCGCGCCCGCGCAAGCCCCGCCACACCCGCGAAGGCGAATGGTGGATCGGCACCGGCGTGGCCAGCGCCGCACGCGTTCATGCGGTGGTGGAAGCCAAGGCCCGAGTCACGCTGCGGCCCGATGGGACCGCGGTGGTGGAAACCGACATGACCGACATCGGCACCGGCACCTATGCCATTCTGGGTCAGGTGGCGGGCGAAATGCTGGGCCTGATGCCCGACGATATCGACGTGCGTCTTGGCGATACAGATTTTCCGGCCGGATCGGGCTCAGGCGGCAGCTGGGGCGCGGCGTCCTGCGGTTCGGCGGTGTTCCTCGCCTGCGAAGGCCTGCGCAAAAAACTGGCCGAACGTTTGAAGGTTGCCGACGATGGCTTGACGCTCAAGGACGGGTTTGTCCGTTGGGACGGCGGCGAAAAAGCCCTGACCGAACTTTTGGACGGCAAGCCGCTCGACGCCACCGGCCACTTTGAACCGGGCGATTCCACCGAAGACATGGCGATTTCCAGCTACGGCGCCTTTTTCGCCGAAGTCGCCGTCAATCACTGGACCGGCGAAACGCGGGTGCGCCGCATGACGGGAGCCTTCGGTATCGGGCGCGTTCTGAACGCGCGCACCGCCCGGTCGCAGTGTCTTGGCGGGATGACCTGGTGCATCGGCAACGCGCTGACCGAAACGCTGCTGTTCGACCCCAACGACGGACACCTCGTCAATTGCGATCTGGCGGAATATCATGTGCCGGTGAACCGCGACGTGCCCGATCTGGACGTTCTGTTGCTTGAGGAACGCGATGGTTCGGCAAGCCCGATTCAAGCCAAGGGCGTGGGCGAGTTGGGCCTGTGCGGCGGCGCGGGCGCGATCGCCAACGCCATCTACGACGCGTGCGGCGCACGGGTGTTCGCCTATCCGATGGCGCCCAACCGGGTGCTCGCCGCCATGCCGCAAAACTAGGCGCGGCACGCCGGCACGGCGGCGTTACTGCACCTTGGCTCGGAAACGGATCGTGAAGCTGGGCTGGGCTGTCCCGGTGCTCGCTCTCATCGTGCCGGTCGGCGCGATCCGGATTCCGCGCACGCTGCCATCGAATGACCCTGTGGGCGTGTAGTTGTAAGGCGCGAGGCCGCCCGCTGCCGAGGAAAAACGCACCATCGTCGCGGGGTTGAAGGTGTTCAGACCGCTCGTCGTCTCACCATTGGTGAAGGTGACCGGTGTGTCCGTGGCAAAGGCGATGTCGGTCGGCATGATATCGGCGATGATGATCGAACTGGAGTCCACGCGGCGCGACCCGACATTGCGGACGGTGATCGCATATTCGACGATGGCACCGGGGATGGCCTTGGGATTGACCGAGCCGTTGACGGGATCGGATATGACTCGGCTGGTCTTGTCGATTACCAGCAGGGCCGTGGATCGGCGGGTGTTGGTGATTGCACAGGTGACCGCATCGCCGGGCTGGAGCGTAATCGTGCCGCCCACGCTCGATGGCAAGGCGGTTGCCGAACCGCTGGTGGCGTTGGAGCAGGTCATGGTCGCGGTATAATTGCCGAGGCTGGCCAAACCGGCAGCGATTTCATCAACGATGTAAGCTTGGCTGCTGGTGACTTGGACAAGCCCGGTGTCGCCCTGGTTCACCGTTCCGGATGATCCGGAAGTAGTGGCAGACGCCGTCACGATGTCCCCATCGCGGATACGCACAGTGAACTGGTCTGAGTTGAACCTACGCCCACCCGACCCCAGCAGCTTGCGCACCCGCAGCCGGGGCTGTGCGCCATTGGCGAAGGTGCAAACCAGATACTCGCCAAACTCCAGTTGGCCGATGTTGAGTGTGGTGGTGGCGAGGTTATTGGGCAGGCTTGCGCGGGTTGTCCCGGCGGTATTCACGCAGGTCAGAGTGGTTGCGTATTGCGTCAGCGCGCTCACGCTGCCGGATGTCATCGCCTCTCTCAAGGTAATCGGAACGCCGGCGGAAAGGCTGAGCGGTTCAGTCGAGAACGGGCCGCCGCCCGATCCGGTGGTGGTGCCGGACGTAACGGTCGCGCCGGTGGTGGCATTGACGATCTGGTAAGCGAACTGGTCAGCCGCGTTCAGCCGCGCGCCGGCGATCGTCGTCTGAAGCCGGATCGTGGCAAAACGAATCGCTAACATCACCCCTTGCAGGCCCCCGGCCCGGGTCTCCACCGTCACGCTGGTGGGGCTGTTACTGCCAAGAATATAGGCGCCCACGGTGCCCGATGCGCCCGTGATATTCACATCTCCGGTGCCGATCCCGGTAATCGGTGGGAAGGTCGACCCCCTGAGAGGCGACACGGCATCCAGCAACTGCCAGCCTCCGCCGTTGGTGGCGATGCGCAAGGCTTCGCCGTTATTGCTGGATTCGGCATCCGCGACCACGAAGGCGTAGATTGTCGCAGATGCCCCGGCGGGCGGGGTCACAGTGATGTTTGATAAAGCGATCGTGCGCGTGCCCGCCGCTGCTGTATACAGCACCGGCCGGCCCGGTATGCCGATGAAGGCGGCATTGCCGATCGCCGATCCCGTCCATGAAGGCGACGTTACGGCGTTGTAGGCCGTGCCAGTGCCGCCGGTGACACGGGCATTGAAGGTCAGGCGCGATCCGTCCGGCAGCGTGAAACTGAGGTTCTGGCCGCTTGCCGATCGAGCGGCCGCGTCATTGTAATTGGCAAGATTCAGCCAGCAATAGGTTTGCCAGCTGGCAGGCGCGGACCCTTGCGTGGTGGCTTCGCCGCAATCTTGCGCCTGAGCCGCCGGGCTCCAGAGCAATCCGCATAAAAGCACCATCAGGGCAAACAGACGGCGCAGCAGAATCCTTTGGGCAATCATCCCTATGCGATATTCAATCATGGTAAACAGGGCGTTAGCAACGCGGCGGAGAAGGGCATCTGCCATCGCTTACCGCCCCAGTCCGAGGAAGCCGAGGCTGTCGGCATCGAAACTCATGCGCACTGCGGCAAACATGCCTTTGGTCGTGCTGCGGGCCGGACCAAAATCTCCGTCGCGAAAGCCTTCGATGTTGTAACCCACCGTGACAAGCATCCCCTTGGCCGGAACCACGCCGAGGGTCGGGCCATAGGCGAAACTGGTGGCCTTGTCGGTCAGATTGGCGCGCACCGTAGCACTGGCGCCAAATTCAAAACGCTCGCCAATGCCGATCCGCCCGTCTGCCCCGACAAGCGCGCTCGTGCCGGAAAATTCGGTTCCTTCGAACTGATCGAAATTGTGGCGCGCGCCCAGGAACACGGCGACTTCATGGCGGCGAACCTCGGCGCCATCATCCTGTCCGCGGGGGCTGAAATTGGTCGAAAGGCTGGCAACCAGACGGCGCGAGGCCGCGTTGCCGTTGACGACCAAGGCGGTGCGCCCGGCCCCGGCACCGCCGCTGATGTCGCCCGCCACACCGCCCGTGATCTGGTCGCTGCGATATTCAAGGCGCCCCAGCATGGCGAGCGGTGAGGCCGACGGGCGGTGCGTAAAGGCGATGCTGGCATCAAGGATTTCGGCCTTGGCACCGCCTGCGGCTTGGGACAGCGTCCAGGTCGCGCCTGAGCCGACAAGGCTGCCTTCGCCGAGCTGACGGATCGCGCCGAAGGCAAGGCCCTTGCGGTCGGCCGTCTCGCCATCGCGCACTTCGCCGCGCGCGACCACGCTCCAGCGATCCTTGCGCCATGCAGCGCCGAAGGTGGCGGCGGTGAAATCTTCGAACAAGAGACCGCCGGTCAGTTGCCCGCCGCTGGCAGGCGGCTGCGCCGGGTTGATGACGCCGCCTGCGCCGGGGCTTCCGCGCAGTGTGCGATTGCCGTCAATAGTTGCGTCGATGGTCAGCGTGGGGCTGATGGCAAGCGTCTGCGACAGACCGAACGCGGCAAAGCTGCGGTTGCCATTCTCACCAATGGTTTCCTCGCCAAGCGTGGTGACGAGCTGCCCCCCTTGCCAGGGCGACACTTCGATCCCGCCGCGCAGCTGCCGCGAATTGAGGTTCTTGCCATCTGCGATTTCATAGGTGCCAACCAGCCGCACATCCTGCGTGATAGAGTAGCGCGCGCCGATCCGATGCCGTGCGGGCAGGTCGAGGCTTTCTACCTTGCCGAGTGCAACGGCGGTCCCGACGGAAAGCTCCAGCCTGTTGTCGAACAGGCGCTGGGTGGCACCGGCTTCCAGCACGGTCGATGCCGCGCGCGCGCCATCAGCCAGCCGATCGTTGAAGTGCGCAATACCGAACCTCAGGTCGGTGCGCTGGCGGGTCAGCACAAATTGGCCCTGCACAGCACGGCGGCGAGCGTCGTCGGTCAGCGCCTCATCCTGCCACAGGCTGCCGATGAAACTCAATTCCTGGCTCAGCAGCACTCGCCCGTCGACGCCAGCCTTGCGGCGACCGCGCTCGGCGACGTTTTGCTGGCCGATGCCGTAGTCGCCTTCGATCTCGCGGGCATAGGCCAGCAGGTCAAGATTCCCGGTCTGGTGCTGGGCCTCGACCAGCCAGCCGATCGCAGTGTCGCCCTCACGGCGGCTGACGCCAATCTCGGCGCGAATTTCGGTGTTGAGACCGACGCGGGCGAGCAGATCGACCGCGCCCAGATCGGTGCGCTGTGCCTGGCCGTTACGCCCTGCCAGACCCGCATCGCTGATCGCGCTGGCTCCGACGCGGATCGCCCCATCGTCGCTGGTCCAGTCAGCGCGCACGCCGGCATTCCATTCCGCCTCGCCTGCGCCATCGGCCTCGAATTCGATAACGATGAATTGCGGATTGAGATTCTCGTCGCGGCTGAGCACGGGGGCGGCAAAGCTGATCGTGCCCGACAGCAGATCAATATCGTAATCGGCAAAGCGGGTAAGTTCGCGGGTCCCGAGGATCAGTTCCGGGCGAAAACGATCACGCACCTCTATGGTGACGCGCTCCGAATTGGCGAGAATACGGCGGCTGGCGAGGTCGTAGGGGCCGGAGATGCCCTGACCTTGAATCTCCTGACGCTGGAAGCGACTGGCGATCTGCGCTGCGAATCCCTGCGCCTTGATCTGGCCGACCCGCGCCTCGCCCTTCACGCCGGTTGCCGTGCGATTGTAATTGGCCAGCCGCGTCTGGTTGAACGCGGTCTGGAAATCGCCGTACAGCGCGTAAAAGGTTGACGTTTCGATCCGGACATACAGCTTTTCACGGCTCGCGGCGTCAAAGCGCCGCGCCGACGCGTCCCCGAACACGGTGTAATAGGCTTGCGGATCAATCGCGCCCAGAACCCGCTGATCATCGCGCTGCTTGGCGCTGTCATAGGCGAGGGTCAGCAGATATTTGCCGAGCACACGGCCCTTGGCATAAAGCGCGACCCGCGCATCATTGCCAAGATCGCTATCGAATTGCCCGGCGCGCTCCATATTATCGGCCACTGAACGCGCGCCAAGCGTTCCCTCGACAAGGCCCACAAGGGTCCATTCAACCTCACCAGGCTCGATCCAGGCTTCCAGTTCCTGACGCCGCGTGATGGTGCCATCATCGAAAGCGAAGGCAAGGCGCAGCGCGCCGCTGACCATTGTGGGCGCCAGTTCGATCCGGGCGACGCCTTCCTCGCCCTCCACGACCCAGCGTGCGGCCGTGGGTGCCATGCCGGTCAGCTGGTTGAGCTGCTGGCGATCGATCTGCTCGGCGCTTTCGTAAGGGGCATTGAGCGTGAAGCTGCCCGAAATGCCCTCGCGCAGCGGACGGCCGTTGCGATCAAGCACGCGGATGGCAATGACCGGGCGGGTGCGACCATCGGCAATGAGGCTGGATTGCGCGGGCAGAAACGCGACCTTCGCCGGGACGCGGGTGAAGAACACGTCGCGCGAGAAGCTCTTGGTCATTTCACCGAAGCTGTTGATGATGCGCGCCTCGATCACGGTGCGATCGTTGACGAGTGGCACCCCGCGCCACTGGCTGACGGCAAACTTGCCCTTCTCCGGGTTCTGCGTGCCATCAAACGCGAGCGGATCGACCGGCTTGCCATCCACCAGCAACTCGACGCTCTGCCCGCGGCGATGACGGATCGCAACGCGCACAGCTGGCGCGCGCGGATTGGCGTCGGTTGCCGGAGCAAGGAAGCCGTCCTCTCCATCGCCCAGTGCTAGGAAATCCATGGCAGCAGCAACAGGCTCGGCGGACCTTTCCGGCACGGCAGGGATGGCTTCCAGAGTCGGGGCAGCAACAGGGATTCCTGCATCTTCGGGCAAGACGAGATGGAAATCCGCCACCACCAGACTGCCGCCCTGACCAATCGCGAACCTTGAAGACGCGCTGCCTGCATTGCGGGTTGAACGCGCGCAATCGACCAGTCGTGCGCCCTCAGGCAAGGTCATGCGGGATACCTGCACCACATGGGAGCCAGGCACGACGCCTTCCAGGTGATAGCGTCCGTCGGCATCGGTGATCGCGAAACTGCCATCTTCGAGCATCACGCGAATGCCGGCAACTCCGCGCCTTTCAGCCTCATCGAGAGTGCAAGCGCCGGCGGTGATGCTGCCGATAATGGTCATACGGTCAGAAATTCCGTCACGCACAAGATCGACCACGGCGCTTGCGCGCGACCGGCGCCCAAACGCATCACGCACGGCTGCCTCATTGAGCGCCCGGCCCGGCTGCGCGTCCGGGCGAACGGTCATGGCATAGGTTACCCGAACGCTCGCCCCGGCAGCCAGATCACCAAGCGCGACGGTCAGCGTGCGACCATTGGGCGAAACCGTTACCGCCTGCGGGGCGGCTGCGCCGTTGATGCGGATTGTATCGCGGCGCAACCGCAGCCACCGCGACGGCGTGTCGGTCAAGACGATGCCGCGCTTGATCCGCGCAGGATCAGCGTTGCGTACCGCCACAGTGTAAAAAATCGCGTCGCCCGGCGCCGCATTGGTGCGCGAGGCCGACTTGGCAATCGCCAGGTCGAGGCTGGGCCGGTCCACCGGAATGTCGACTTCGAAGGGCACCGGATCGTTGAGCACGAACGCCTCTCCGAATGATCCTTCACGGATGACATAGGGGCGCCCGTCGGGTCGGTTAATGCGCGCCAGCAGCTCACGTGGTGCCGCAGACGGCGCGGCAAAAGGTGCGGGCGCTTCAACAATGAGGCGATAACGGCCCTGCGAGGTGAGAGGGAACCAGAACTCTCCCGGCCCCATCGGCACGACCCGGCCCGCACCGTAGGCTACTGCCGTGCCGGTCGTTATTGTGGATGGCCAGGCCGTAACGCCATCCTCGGCAAACACCGTCGCAGGCGTGCCGGTGGCGGCATCCACCAGTGAGACTTGCACGCCATCAACCGGCTCGCCGGTCTCGCTGTCAAAGACGACGCCGAAAGGGTCTACCAGCACGCGGATGTCGGCCTGAACCAGAACGATGTCAGTGTCCGCGCGCATTGCGGCCACGGTCACGCGTGAATCGGGCCCCACGCTGAGGCGGCAATCGTTCTGCACCAACCCCGGAGGTGTGCGGAAAGTATTGATGACCCCCGAGAACACTCCGCTATCGAAGGTGGTTTCAAACACGGTCATGGTTTCGCGGTCGCCATCAGCGGAGCTGAGCACCACGGTCAGGCTGTCGATCAAGCGCGGGTCACGATTGGCGCCGGCGGCGGTCACTTCGAAATAGAGCGGTTCGCCCCCGCGCAATTCCCCGGTCGGCTGGACGATTGCGGTATTGACGACCGAGACGGCGTTGGATCCGGGCGTCGTACTGGCCGTCGCAGCATTGCGGTTCAACTGAACCGGCGCGATCGTTGCACCGCAGCTAGGCGGTCGATAGACCAGTTCCGAACCACCACCTTGCGCGCGGCGAAACACCAAAATCGTCGGCGGGTTAGGTGTGGCGGCGCTGACATCAAAACGGACAGGGTTGCTGACAACCCGGCGCCGCGATCCGTCATCGTCCCACGTGGCTTCAGCGATGTTGGTGATCGAACGGACCACCTGAGCATCGGATATTTGCGCGTTTACTCCCTCTGGGAACAGGCCAAGCGACAACAGCACTGCAATCAGTGCCGCAGCGATCCGCCGCCAAGAGGGAGTAACACACAAGACCTAAATCCAGATCGCGATTAGTCGATCACGACTTGGAAGTAGATCGAGCGGGTCTGGCCGCCGTCGACGTTGCTCAGGTCGCCAGCAACGCGATCTGCTCCGTTGGCGCCGGCGCCAGCGGTGAAGGTTCCGCCATTGGTACCGTTGGTGCAGGCCGCATCGCCATCAACGAAAATCGAAGCGTCGACGAACGACACGTCGAATGGCAGGTCATCGGTCACATCCACATCGGTCGCCGTCGCAGCGCCGCTGGCGTTGGCCACGGTGATGCAATATTCGACCGTCGCGCCCGGAATCGCCTTGGGGTTGGTGCTCCCGTTGACGGGATCGCTGACAACGCGGCTCGACTTGGCCACTGTCACCACGGCGCCTGCCACGGTGTAGGTGCCGGTGTCGGAGAACGCCCCATCACGCGGCGCATCGGTATCGCCCTGCCCGTCAAACAGCACCGTATCGATACCGACCGTGTTCGAAGCGGATTCGACCAATTCGGCACCCAGCGCACCCGCCGTATCGCCTGCATGGGCATTCGCGGTGAGCGTCACGTCGAAGGTGTTGGTGTTTTCTGCGTTGAGGCCAATGTCAGCCAGCACGATGACTGCGACAGTGACACCATTGGCGGCCGAACCAACCTCGTCGAGGTAAGTGACCGGGCCTGCTTGCAGTTCGGCTGCGCTCAGCGTCCGGTCCCCATCGGTATCGAGGAAGATGCGGAAATTGCTGATATTGGCAGACGTCCCGTTGCGCAGCGCTGCCGCCAGATCAAGGTCGACCGTGCTGTTTGACAGGTTGGTGACATCGAACGCGATCACCGCATCGTCCTGGCCAGGATTGACGGTGGTCGCATTGCCGACGAAATTGACGTTCACGTTGACACGCTGGTCAACCGTGAACTCATCGGTCGCCGTTTCGGCGTTTTGGGTCACACCGCCAACATTGTAACTGACGGTCACTTCATTTCGGATGGTGGTGCCGGCACTGGTCCCTTGGGCCAGAGCAGGCGCGCTGGACATCGCGACGAGCGCAAACGCACTCACCGCACCCAGCAGCTGCTTGGTGGTCTTCATGTTTTTGGTCCTGAGTGTGTGCCCCGCGTGATGATGTCCGCCCGCAGGACGTGGCGGTTACCCCCCGCTGGTCAGCGGATGATGGCTGGATAGGTAAGCCTGCCGGTTTCACCGGGCGCGATGCGCGCCAGCACCCAGCGGACGTGCGTCACGTCGGCATGGGCGGCGGGGCGCGCGGTTCCATCTGCACCGGTGACGCTCAACCCGGCCAAAACGGCAAAGGTCTTGCCGTCATCGACCGACACGACCAGTGCCGGATCGGCATCTGGTGCAAGGCGAACGGCCGCTGGCAGCGGGTTGGTAACAACAAAGTTGCTCACCACTTCGGCCCCGGTGTTGGCGTAATCCGTGCCGAACACCAGCCGGTCTCCCGGAATGATGGCGGTCGGCTCGACCAGTTTGATGCTTTCCTTGCCGTCGGCGTCCAGGACGACCTTTTCGGCCATAACATCACCGGTAAGCGTGACGGGCGCGCCTGCGCCTTGGGCAGCAAGCGGAGTGGCAAGCGATAGGGATGCGGCAATCACGATTGCCAGCCGGTTGATCCGATTCATGTGTTAGCCCCTGAAATTATTGTTTTTATGATATTTTTTGTATTCACTCGACGACGACGTTAAACGAAACTCTTTGCGTGGTTTGCGCGGCCACCGTCCCGAGCGTGACGGAAATTCCTGATGTATCCGAAGCCACCCCCGCATCCCCGTCGGCGGCATCGCTCAAGCCGACGCCATCCAGCGCCAGCGTGCCGGGCGCATAAGTGGTACCTTCTGGGATAGCGTCGGTGACGACGAGATTATCGATGGTGCCGGTCCCGCTGACCCGCGCTTCGATGGTGAAGGTGGCGATTGTGCCGGGCACCGCGCTGGTGCCGCCAAAGGGATCGCTCAAGACCACGGATTTCACCAACGCGACGCTGGCGATCCCGGTGATCAACGCGCTGCGAGCCGTGGCCTGTCCACCAGAAGGGCCGACAATAGCATCCCCGCCATCGACACCTTCGCCCGCAAAGGCTGTGCCGGGTGCGCCGGTCCCGGTCACCGCTTCGGCCGAAAGCGTAACGGCACTCGCCTGTTGGTCGCTGACCCCATCGGGAGCCGTGACAAGCACAAACAGCGTCAGCCTCTGATCCGGGGCCAATATTGCCGTGGTTTGCGGCTGGCCGAGGATCTCATCGACCCCTTCGTCATAGATTCCGTTGCCGTTGCTATCGTTTGCAATCGCGCGCAAAACAAAGTCGATCGCGTTGCCGCCAATCACCGTGTTGGCAATCATACGATAAGCTTCAGGCCCGTTGCCCTGATTGGTCAATTCATACGTCAGCACAGAATCGCCCGGACGCGCCCCCACTGGGCCCGTATCGAGCGATGTCAGCGTGACATCGATCAGTTCATCAACGCGCACGGTGATTGTGTTGGAATTCACTTGGCGCTCGACCCCGCCCTCTTCGTAGCTCGCGATCGCGGTGTTTTTGATCAACGTCCCCGCCGTTACTCCGCTCGCCAGAACGGGCGCAGCGATCATGACACTGACACATGCCACGGCCACCAAGGCAGTTTCAACAGTTTGTTTAAAAGGCATTTTCATGTTCATGGCACAGGTAAACTACGAGGAGATCGTTAGTTTTTCGTTAGTGACATCTGACAATCGTTTGCAACTTTGCGCGCCGACAACCGTCTTGTGGCGCTGACCGTGTTGGGGATCGGGCCATCCAACCTCTGATAATTGAGGAAATTCATAAGGGCGCAGCAGCAGGCCCGTCCGAAAAGCGCGCTCTTGCGCAATCCGAAGTGCCTCGAAAAAAAATTTCAGACCCGCGTCATGACGAAGAGAGAGGCGCTGGAGGTATGGCACAGGCCATCAAAAATAGCCCCAAACGCACATGGCGGGGTGTTGCCGCTCCTGATGAGGCGCCGAAACTAGGTGGTGGTGCGCTTACATGACCCGGATTAGGCCTTTACGCGATTGAATTTAATCATTCTTTTTCAAAGCCACTTCAAAAGTGCCCCCAAAAGTGCCCCCAGAAACCGAAAGTGCCCCGAAAAATTCTCACCAGCACCGTTCTTTTAGCAGGCCGATCACGTGCATCATTTCCGCCGCGCAGAGGTTGTCCAGATACTCGTATTCATCCTCCAGCCGCGCATAGGTGCGATGGTGCATCCCCTTGGGGCGGCGAATCGGGCTTTCCCATCCTTGCGGGCAACCCAATTTCTTCTGAAGGCGGAACAGGCGTTCGAACACGGCATCGCGGCGCGTTACCCTTTGCGACTGATAGCCCAAGCGCCATACCGTGCGGCTGGCAAAGGTTTCTGCACCCGGCGGCATATAGAGCTTGCCAACGCGTTGCCCGTTGACGGGGCAATGCATCCACCAGCGTTTGCCGCCATAGTGCGGCTGGGTGTAGCTCAGGCGGATGCGCTGGGTGTAGTCGCGCGTTTCGCTGCTTTCAGTGATTGTGTATTGCAGCACCAGCGTTGCCTGTTCAGGATCGCGCATATCGCAGGTAAAGCCAATGCGGCCCGCCGGTTGATCGCCGCGCGTCCAGCTTAGATCACCGCCCCGGATCGCACCGGGAAGGGCAAGCCGCTTTCGGATCATCCATGCCAGATCGATGCGCCGCGATGCATCGGCGGTTGGCCTGCCATAGCGCTGTCCTGAACCGTATCCGCCCATGCGAGGTGATATAGCACAGCAACACGCCGAGGTGAATCGGCCTAGCGCTGTCCTTTGGGTATTCGCTCGTCTCGGGGAAGCGTGAGGCGTTCGGCATGGCTTGCCATGACGCCACCATTACTCGGCGCTGCCTTTGCAAGTCGCGCACCGATTTCCTTAGCCAACGCTTTCTCAGTTTTCGGGCGCTTGGGCTTTGGGGCCTTGTTCCATTCCGCTTCGATCTTTGCCTTTGCAAGCACAGCGATATCGGGTTCCCGAAACCACCAGTGTTTACCGGGAAGGTCGTCACGGTAGGCGAGTTCGCCTGCCCCCGCCCGCCGCATAAGCTCGTCCTTGCCGATACCGGCCTTCTTCGCGGCGAGCGTGAGGTAAAGCCAAATGCCGCTGTCATCCTGCCGGACAAGTTTGCCGCCAGCCGCCATTCAATCCTCCGTGTCGGTCAAGGGCATTTCGATCCCGCGCATGATGCGATCGGTTTCGGCCAGGATTTTGATGATCTTCTGGTAGTGGCGGATGTCGTCCCAGCTCAGGGCGCGGCCCTTGCGGTCTTTCAGCCATTTTTGGGCAGGCTGGTATCCGCCGATCGGGAAGTCCCATGCGACCGGGGAGACGGCATCGAAGTATTGGCCCTCATCGCCCTTGCCGTTGATGTAGACGCGCCCGTTTTCGAAGCGGGGCTTGTCCACCACGCTATCGAAGCCCTCGGGCGGCTGGCCATCGAAGGGGTAGGGGGTCGCGCCGATTGCGGCATCCTCCATCAGGTGCAGGCGGCGTAAGCCCTCTCCCTGTTCGCTGATGGTGCGGAACACTTGCGGCGAGGGCGGGAAGGGGACGCGGGGGAAATCGATCTTGAGGAATTCGGCGTAGGTTTCGCGGTAGGCGGGACAATGCAGCACGCCGTAGATGTAATCGAATACCTTCACCTCATCCGGGCGCGCATCGCCGGTCGCGGCGCGGAACGCGCCGCTTTCCACCATGGCGGGATCGGGCACGCCAAGCGGCCCACTGAGGCCAGCCGCCTTGCGAATTTGGGCGTAAAGCTTGGGGTCGAGATTGACCCGGATCGATTGATCTAGGTCTTGCTCATCGGGGTAGAGGTAGAGGGGCGCAATTGCATTCACCTCTTTAATGCTCAAGGTGTGATGAGTGATTGGAACATCGCTCACCAGAATATCGGCAAATCTGCGATCGCCCTCAATAGTTCGGGTATATCCAGCGCCAAGGTTTGGCACACCGCGCAAATGCTGCATTACTTCGCTGCGCGGATAACATAAGAATCCCCGTGAATTGCCGGTGTAATATGTCCAGCGAGTATCAAACGGGCGGTATGCCAACGGCACTAAATGGCCCTGCCCAAAATTTGCAGTCACATCAGCTTTCGCAAAAGCTACTGTCCAGTCCCTGACGTCCTTGCCCAGCGCATACTTTGCCCGCAAATCTTCAGCGTCCATTCGCGGGAAATCCTGCACACGTTCCCAAAGAGCTTCCCTCTCGATGTCGACTGCAAGGGCATCGCGCGCCGTTACGATTCCAACGGAATTAACGGGCATGAGGTCAGGAATTGAGAAGCCATTTGAATAGGCGTCTTCCACTTCATAATCACGCTGCACCATTGGATAGGTCGGCGGCTTATGAGGCAGGACGTCTGACATCAGGCTGCCCGCCGTGCCCTCCCAAAGCACGCTGTATTTCCCCTCACGCGCTCCCCAGAGATCGCCGTGACGCACTTCAGCTAGGGGCTTAGGCTTCTTGCCTTCGCGCTTGCGCTTCACCGCGATAATGATCGCCACGCCCTGCATGATGTCGAACACGTTCCTGTCGGGTGAACCGTCCGGGCTGACCTCTTTCTTTTTCGAATTGCCGTGCAGGTCGAGCACGTAAATCCGATCGAAGCTGTTCATCAGGTGCCAGCGCATCCCGCGAAAAGTTGGGTTGTCGAGGTAGCCGTGATTGGTGATGAACCCCAGCACGCCCTCCCCGGTTTTGTCGATCATGTGCTGCGCAAAGCGGATGAATTTGACGTAATCGTCATTGATCCACTTTGGATTGCGTTCTTGCAGGCGCTGCTTGCCGCCGGGTTCCTGCTTGTAATCCTCCATCAGGCCCATGATCCATTCGCCTTTATTGGCGCTTTCGCCGGAATAGGGCGGGTTGCCGATCACGCACATGATCGGGGACTGGCGCTTGATGTCGCTCGCCGCCTTGGCTTCCTCGGCAATGGCGCGGGACAGGCCGAACAGGGTCTGGTCCACCCGCTCGCCTTCCTCCAGCGAATTGGTGAGGTAGACCCCCAGCCGGGGCGGGTTGCCGCTCGGCTTGTATTCCAGCCCAGTGAGGATCATGTCGAGCTTCATGTGGCACATGGCATAGCTTGCCATCAGCAGCTCGAACCCGTGGATGCGCGGGATCAAGTCTTGTTCGACATATCCTGACCACTTCCCCGGTGCGATCCCCTTCACCCGTTCAGCGACCAGCTTGACGACCTCGGCAAGGAACGTGCCCGTGCCGGTTGCGGGGTCAAGAATTTGGACGCGGTGCACCTCTTTCCTGATGGTCGCAGGCTTGCCGTCCTTGCCGGTCTGGCCCGTATCCCAATCAATTGCGATGCGGCTGGTATCGGCCAAGCCCATGGGCAGGCCGAATTCGGTTTTCAGCACCTCATCCACCGCGCGCACGATGAAATTGACCACGGGTTCGGGCGTATACCAGACGCCGCGCGCCTTGCGCTTTGCCGGGTTATATTCGGCTAGGAAGTCCTCATAGAAGTGCAGGAACGGGTCTTGCCGCTTTGTCACCTTGCCGAAGTGGCGCAGCACCTGTTCCATGTTGGTGGCAAGGAACACCGCGCAAAGATCATCCACCACGCGGCGCAGGCGATCATCGAGATCGGGGCCAGCGATGTAAGTGAACAGGGCGCGCAGGAACGGGTTGGACTTGGGCAGAAGCTCCAGCGCCTCGGCACGGCTGAAGGTGTCTTGCGTATTATCATGCAGGCGGGCGGCAAACAGACCGTAGGCGATGGTTTCGGCGTAGATGTCGGCGAATTCCGCCACGGTGATATCGTGGATCAGATTGGCCCGGAACGCCTCATACTGGCCGATCAGATCGGTTGCCGGTTCGCCCGCTTCATGGGCCTTCAGGTCGGCGACAAGGGCGTTGCCCATGATGTCCTTAATCAGAACCGCTTTGCCCGCCATTAGCTCGGCCAGCCGCTTAGATGAGGTGACGCTTAGCGGGGTAACGTGCGCGAATTCGGCTAGCCGCGCTTGCAAGGTTGCGAAGCCCTCGGGGCGATCGGGCATGGTCGGAATCAGGTCGGCAATGGTGACGAAATCCACCGCCACGCCCTCACGGATGAATTCGAAATCCAGCCCGTTGGTATAGATCAGGTTGGGCAGGCCTTTGCGGTAGCGGTCTTTCTGCGCCTTGCTGTAATCGTTCGCCGCGAATTTCTTGATGTCCTTGCCAATGTCCTTGGCCTCGCACCAGCCGATCGCCACGCCGTCACGCTGAAAAACGAAATCGGGCGCGCCCACATCCACGGTGCGGCGGGGTTCATTGATGACAGTAAGCGCGGGATCGATCGATGCGAACAGCCGCTCCAGCGCGGGGCGGAAACTGTGTTCGGTCGATTGCCCGGTGCGATAGAGCGTGCGGATTTCGTCAAGATAACCGGGAATATCCATGTGCGCCCCTCTGATGCGAACGGCACGCTACTGCGGCCCGGACAGTCCGCCAAGATTTTCCTAAATCAATAGGCAACTTGGGTGTTTTGGCACCTTGGGGAACGGCTGGAAATGACCCCTCGCGCGCGCGCGTAAAAAACTGGGTTAGCGATCATTCGGCGGATCGCTACCGGTCTCCGTTTTCCTGCTTTCAGGGAATTAACCGCCCCCCCGGCTGGGCTTGGAAGGTTGCTCGCCCTGCCCGCATCGCTTCGCGGAATTGCGCTGCGCCGCTGGGGGCGGCGCGCGCAAAGCCGCTTCGCGTCATGCTCTCTCATCAGCAACGGCCAAGCGTGCCTAGCGGCGCTGCCACACACCCGCCCGCTTGCCGATTACGCGCGTGAGCTGCCCCCAAGGCTTTCCGCCCCAGCCGTGAAGCCCCAGGACGGATTCTAGGGCCGCTGGAGCGCATTTCAGCATATAGTGGAGCTTGCCCATCAGCGCGGCCTCATATCGCAGTGGATTGGCCTCTATCGCGCTCACACCGGCCAAGCGCTGGAATTGGACAGTCTTAGGGACGTAGCCGCTGGGGAGGATCGCTTTCGCCCAGCGCCTCGGCATGGGGCGGAACAGGTCGTTTAGCTCAGGCGGCACGTGCAGCAGAATATGCGCGTGCTGGCCGAACGTATCGCCGGTTTCCTGCACCCAGACCCAAGGCATTGCGTGTCCGTGGTGCCGCATCCAATCGCGCGCCTTGTCGATGAATTGCCCGGTTGCCCACACCGACTTATCGGCATCGATCCCGCCCAGACCCCAAGCCAAGGTGATGAAGCGGGTTAGCGGCTGGCCTGCACCCCAAGCTTGGAAACTGCGCCGCATCAGATTGCGGCATTGGCGCTCATCAAGCTGCCACGTCACGCGGTCACGCCGGTTGCGCGGGCCGCCCCGCTTGAGCCGTGCTGGAGGAATAGAAACTGCCCCTATAATAGGCGGGGTTAGGCCGTTGCTGCCAAAGCAATGAATTCCTTGCGGAACATATGCTTAAGGCTGGCACAAGCGGGCACAATTCGCCTGAAGTTTCAAAGGAACGGCAGGGCACAATGGCGCACCAACCGCGCGACAGGCTTGCGGGGCGACCGGATCATTTCACCAGCCGCCCCGGCCTTTGGGCAGTATGCATTTTGCATTAGACGGCCCAGTTATCGTCTGGCAGGTAAGCAGTATCCAAAGTAGGAGAAACTTTCGGATTCGGGCGCTGGTGAGGTGGGAAGCCTTATCAGCGCCTTTGCTTTCCTGCCATCAGATCAGTCATTTGCGGCGCTCTCGGCCAATGACTGATACCATTGCTCGGCAACTTCACGCCGGATGCGGGTTGCGCGCCCGATCTTAACGTGAGGCACCTCACCGCGATCGCGCAGGCGATAAGCGGTTGAACGGCTAATGCCGTATTCGTCACAAAAGTTCTTGATGGTGATAAGAGCTGCCATGCATTCATCCTTGTTCGAGAGGGCCGCACTGGAACACCCGCTACGGCAGTAACCAATGGAATCGCCCCGGACGGGCAGAAACTATCGGAAACCACCAGAATTGTGCGCCGGAACAAAAGGGGTCGCAAGGGGCTGTTAAGCACTTAGTTACCACTTGACCTGTGGAGAAGCCGCTTTTTCTGCTCGCGAAGCGTGGAAAGAGCTTGAGTCGCAAGACCCGCAAGCGCGAAAATGAATCTGTGAAGTAAAAAATGAGGATCGATCCATTCGAATCCATCCTTGCAACTTTTACACACTCAATGCCCGATCAAGCGGGATCACCTCGCCGCCCATCTTCACCTTGTCGAGATAGTCGCTCCACCATTGCATCATTTTGACGCGCTCATCCCAATGCTGGCCGCGAGCATAAATTCCCCGCACCGCGTCGCTATGTCCATGGGCCAACGCACGCTCAATCGCGTCGGCGTGCCATAGCCCGCTTTCGTTCAGCAGTGTCGAGGCGGTGGAGCGTAGGCCATGGGCGCAGATCACATCGCTGCCAAAGCCCATCCGGCGATACGCCCCGTTCATGGTGTTTTCGCTCATCGGGCGCAGATGCGATCGCAAGCCGGGGAACATCAGTTCGAACCCGCCCGAATGAAGCTCTAGTTCGCGCAAGAGCGTGATGGCTTGGTGCGATAGCGGCACACTATGCGGGCGGCGCAGTTTTGTGCGCTCAGCGGGCACCGTCCATGTGCAGGCATCCCAATCGATTTCTTCCCATCGCCCTTGGCGAAGCTCGCCGGGACGCAGGAACACGTGAGGGGCAAGCTGCATGGCGATCTTGGCGATTGGCCCGCCGGTGTATTCGTCAACCGCGCGCAGGAAAGCGCCAAGCGGTGCCGCCGTGGTAATAGCCGCGCGATGAGTAACCGCAGGCGTAACTAGCGCCCCGCTAAGCAGATGCGCCGGATCGTTCTCGCATCGGGCGGTTGCGACGCCGTGGCGGAACACTCGGCTGGCGAGGGCGCGGGTGCGAATTGCGGTTTCGTGGTGCCCGCGCTTTTCTATTTTCTTGAGGCTGGCCAGCAGCTCGGCGGGTTTAATTTCAGCGATCGGGCGTTTGCCTATGTCCGCCTCTAGGTGCGACAGATACCAGCGCGCCTTTTCGATCGTGGCTTGAGCCTTGCGGCCCGCCACCAGCTTTGTCTGTATGAAATCATCGGCAACAGACTTGAACGTATGGCCCGCCCCCACGCGCCGTTCGATCTTTGTCATCTTGCGATCATGGAGGGGATCGCGCCCCGCTTGGATTGCCGCTCGGGCCTTGTCGCGCGCCGTGCGGGCATCGGCCAAGCTCATATCGGGGAAACTTCCCAGCCCAAGCCGCTTTTCCTTGCCGTCTATGCGATACTTGAGAAACCAAAGCTTTGAACCGCTTGGGCGAATCTCAAGATACATGCCTTGCCCATCGGGCTTACGATAGGGCTTATCGGATGGCGAAAACGCTTTAATTTCCATGGCTTTGAGAGGCATTTGGGGGCACCAGCTCCTGCACTTTCGGCCAGTGCCCCCAAAAGTGCCCCCAGAAATGCTGAATTTTGGGGGCACCAGCAGAAACAACAAGCGCCGTTGAGAGCTACTATATCCCGCATAAATGGCGGAACTTCAAGGCTTCCAGCGATGTGAGGAAACAGGGAGGTGGTGCCGCTTACAGGATTCGAACCTGTGACCCCATCATTACGAATGATGTGCTCTACCGACTGAGCTAAAGCGGCATTCCTGCTCGCAGCCCTAATCAGCAGGGCACGCTTGCGCAATGCAAAGGTGGAGGCCCGAGCCGGAATCGAACCGGCGTGCGAGGATTTGCAGTCCTCTACGTAACCACTCCGCCATCGGGCCGAGCCTTCCGATGCTTATGCCTCGAAAGGAAGCGGCGCACTAGCGATTCGGGGGCGGCTTGGCAATGGATGTTTGTGCCGCGCGCGTCGCGCGGCCCGCTTTACGCAACGTCAGTCTGGACCGCGCACGCATCTCGCGGCAAAGCTTTTCGGCATGACCATCGCCAGCCTGCTTGAACCCGTTACCGGCCAGCCCGGCCCCGCCCGCCTTGCCCACGCGGCAGACTGGATGCAGGGGCGCACGCTTTATGGCGGCGCCTCGGCTCTGGTGGCCTACACCATGGCAACGCGCGCCTTCACCGGCCTGCCCCCGTTGCGTGCCGGTCAGGTTGCGTTTGTCGCGCCGGTGGGTGAAGAGATCTCACTCACTGCCGAGATCATTCGCCAAGGACGCAATGTCACCCAGGTTCGCAGCGAGATCATCAGCGATGGGAAAATTGCGCTCAGCGCATTCTGGCTGTTTGCCGAAGGGCGCGAGACGAACGCAGCGCAAGCCGCGTCACGGCCTGAAGACTGGCCCGGCCCGCCCGAGGATCACGAGATCGTCACGCACCAGTTCGCCCCGCAGTTCATCCAGAGCAATTTCGAGCTTCGTCGCGGACAAGCCAAAGGCGCTGATGCAGGGGCGACGATCCGACGTTGGGCGCGGCTGACCGAGGCGCATGATCTGGATCCTGTGTCCAAACTGGTGCTAATGGGCGACGTGATGCCGCCAGGCGCGATGCGCGTGATGCAACGCAAGGGCCCGATCAGTTCGATCAACTGGTCCTTCAACGTCCTCGATCCCGAAAGCCGTTCGCGCGATGGCTGGTATCTTGCCGAGAATGCGAGCCAGCACGCCGCCAGCGGTTATTCCTCCGAGCGGCTCCGGCTGTGGGATGAGGATGGGCGCCAGGTGCTCGATGGCATTCAGTGCGTGGCAGTGTTCGGTTAGACAGACGCCAGGTTTCCCCGATTTGCGCAGGAACGGCGCGCTGTGCCCAGCATTGGCATTCGCTAAGCGGCATCGCGGGTGAGGCTAATCCCCGAATGGCGGCTGACCCGCGAGAGTGAGCCAGGTAGCGTGGCGCTCTGATCGCCACCGCTGCGATCGGCTTCTGTGCGAAACTGGCTGAACCGCTTGATCAGCGCCACCGTTTCGTCAGACAGCGACCGCGAGGCAGCCGAACATTCTTCGACCATCGCAGCATTGGCCTGTGTCATCTGGTCCATCGCCGCCACGGAGCGATCGACATCGCTAAGGCGATGCGACTGAACCTCGGCCGAGCGCGCAATGGCAGCGACCATATCGGCCATTGTGCCGATCGCGGTGACGATGTCCGTGAGGTTCGATCCGCTGCTGTCGGCCAATTGCACGCCTTCGGCCACCTCCTTGCCGCTTTTTGCGATAAGCGCGCGGATCTGTTCTGCCGCTTCGGCCGATCGCTGCGCCAGCCCTCGCACCTCAGTCGCAACAACCGCAAAGCCTTTACCCGCCTCCCCGGCACGCGCCGCCTCGACGCCGGCATTCAAGGCGAGAAGATTGGTCTGGAAGGCAATGGCATCGATCAGTTCGACGATCTTGGCGATGTCCTGAGCAGACTGCGCAATGGCGTTCATGGCGGCAACCGCGCGCTGAACAACCTCGCTCCCTTCACGGGCGCGCGCGGTCGCCGTGTCCATCGACTGGTTGACCTTGACCGCGTCACGGGCGACCTCGCCAATCGCATTGGTCACCTCAGCCATCGACCGTGCCGTCTGGGCCAGCCTATCCGCCTGTACTTCGTTACGGCTCGCCAGGTCATCGGTCGCGGTGCGGATTTCGGAAATGGATTGCTGGACATTGCGCGCGCCCGTGCACACCGTTGCCATGGCCCCCGATAGCGTTTCCAGCGCATTGTTGAAGTCATCGCGAACGCCCGCATAACCTTGCGGGAAGCACGTGACGAAGCGGAACTGAAGGTTCTTGTCCGCCAGCGCAGTGATACCTTCGCCAAGCGCGCTGACGACTTCGCGCTGATCGTGTTCGGCGGCGCGCTGAGCCAAGGCCGCATCGCGAAACACCTCCAGCGCGCGCGCCATTGCGCCGATCTCGTCGTCACGCTTGGCGCCTTCGACCGCAATGGCCAGATCGCCCGCGGCAATATGCTCCATCGCATCGGCAAACCGCGCCATCGGCTCTATCGCCCGGGCGCGGATCATGCGCACGCCCCACAGAACGGCGGCGATCAATGCGAGCGCAAACAGACTGGCGAACGCCAGCAAGATTGCCGTCAACCGGTGATTGGCGGCCACCATGCCTTCGCGATAGGTGTTCGACATCTCCACCAGCTTGAGAACGTGGCCGTGCTGCGCTTCATAGGCTCGCGCGAGATCGCCGGCATGAACCTTCCGCATCTGCGCGATATTGCCAGCCTTCACCGCTGGCAAAAAGCGCATGTCGAGAACCGCCCAGAACGCATTGGCCGATGCGATGGTGGCATCGACCTGCGCCTGCAACTCCTCTGGCACCGGGGTTTGCGCCCAGAACGCCTCACGCTGGCGAAATTCCTCGCGCGTTACGTCGAGACGGCCAAAGTGTTTCCGGGCCGTGGCGGGATTGTTGACCATCAGCGAAGCAAGCAGGAACGGCTCGACGCTGTAGGCGGGCGGCGGCAGGATATCGGCCAGCAGCACATCCTGCAGTGTGTTCTCTTCGGTCATCGGGCCGCCGAAGCGCACAAGGGCAACCGTCACACCGACGACAGCGACCGAGAGCGCGATCAGCGCCATGATGATGCGACCGCCAAGTTGAACTTGTCGCTTGATGAGCATCGCGAAGCCTCATGACCTATGGTGCCGAAGCAATGCCATGCGCTCTTGCAAGCAATTGCTCCCACAGGCCAAGCATTCACACCTAGCCGCTTTTTCTGCATGGCGGCGCCCGGCGCGAGCGGTCTCCGGCCGCGAATGGCGTTTCATTTTGACCCGTAGTGCCTGCTTGCCCGATTGTCGCGGCTGCCTTCTGCCGGAATCGCCTTGCGACAAATGCTGCACTGAAACGATGAAGGGCCAGTCGGCCTGGCTTACAGATCCTCGAAATTGGGCTGGCGCCGCTCCATTTCGGCCATCACAGCTTCCACCTGATTGCGGCTGCGCATGATGCCGTGCTGTTCGATGCTTTCTTCCAGTAGAATTGCATCGGTTTCACGCTCCCACATGCCAGCCTGAAGGCGCTTGGCAGCGCGGATTGCATGGGGGTTCTTGCTCGCGATCTGCCGGGCAATGGCAAAGGCGCGTTCACGGGGATTTTCGTCAACGTGGGTGACAAGGCCGAGCGTCTGGGCCTCGGCGCCGGTGAATTCGCGGTTGGTGTAAATCAATTCGCGCAGCACGTCATCGCGCACCAGCCCGCGCCACAGCGCGTAGCCACCCATGTCGGGCACAAGGCCCCATTTCAGTTCCATGATCGACATGCGGGTTTCCGGATGCGCGATGCGGATATCGGCGCCGCTCGCGATCGCCAGGCCGCCGCCGAAGCACACACCGTGGAGCGCGGCGATCACCGGCACCGGCAGTTTGCGCCACTGCATCGAAACCTGCTGAAACTTGTTGGCATTGCCATAGGTGCGCTCGGTCAGGCTCGGCTCGTCTTCGGCAGGCTTGCGCGCGAAGTTCGACAGATCAAGCCCGGCGCAAAACGCGCGGCCCTCGCCAGATAGCACCACGGCGCGCAGGCCCTTCATTCGCTGGAGTGCGCTGCCCGCTTCAATGATGCGCTGAAACATCTCCGGGTCGAGCGCATTCATCTTGTCCCCGCGTGCCAGGCGCACGTCTGCAACGCCATCGTCGCCCAGTTCGATGGCGATGCGGTTATTGGCGATTGTCGTGGAACTGGCGGACATGACAAGGTGATCCTTCAACGCGTGGCACGGGCGAGAAGATTGACCCATCCATACCTCCGTGTCCAGAGCGGCCTAGCCTGCCCGCAGGCCACCACGAAGGGACGAACCTTCGGCGGGCGAACGGTTGAGAGCATAGCGTCCATCAGGAATCGTGGTGACGATGCCGGTAAGACCAAATGGCGCAAGTTTGGCGCGCAAGCGGTCGATTTGCAAACGAAGGCTAGCGGTGTCCGGCTCAGCAAGGACAGCCCCTATCGCAGCGACAAGCTGCTCGGGTGTTACAGCCTCCCCCGGCTGCTCCGCCAACCGCCACAACAGTGCAAATTCCCGGCGATGCAACGCGAGCCAGCGATCTTCGACCCGGCCATCGCTGTGAAGCAGGTCAAGCGTCAGGTCACCCGCCTCGCGGAAGCGCGGGGACGTTACGCTGTTTCTGGCGAGCGGTTGAGGGGGCGACATCGCATTCATAACACCGCTCCTGCCCGCATCGAATAGGTCGCACCGGTGGTGAAAATCAGATGGTCGATCAGCGCGATGTCCAGTGCGCGTGCCACATCGGCAAGACGGCGCGTGGCCGCGATATCGCAGCCGCTCGGTCGGCAGTGGCCCGATGGATGGCTATGCGCCAGGATGATGCCAGCCGCATCGTGGCGGAGCGCCTCACCAAGCAGGGCGCGCATCCGTACGGTCAGGACGCTCATCGTTCCCACCCCGCAAGGCGCATCACCAAGCCAGCACCCCTCGCCGTCCACAAAGACCGCGTGGCCGCGCTCATGCGTTGCCGGGGGGACCAGCACCATGTCGCGCAGATAGGCGATCATGGCGCCCGCATGCTGTTGTGGCGACGGCGGTGCTGAGCGACCTACCGGCCGGACGAGAGTCAGGATGGGCATCGGGCCACGCTCGCGCCAGCAGGGAACGCGTTTTGAGACATCAATAATCTCCCGGAACGTTAGGTCCGCAACCAACGCAGGCCCGGCGGGAACAGACGCCAGTCGCGGTAAGCGCCGTAGCGGCGTTCCCGTTGACGATGACGCACGAAGCCTAAGGCCAGAACCAAAAGCTGGCCGTAGGAAGGGCCAATCACCAGAACCACAAAGGCCAGCGCCGATACGCTGTCGATCATCGCCTGCGCGGCGTGCGCTCCCAGCGCGACGAGTTGAAATCCAGCGATCCACAGCGGATAGTTGCGGTTGGCATTGAGGGCGATGGCCGTGAAGAGCAGTGCGGCAATCACATCGATCCCGAAAATCACGCCTGCATAAGGACCGATTTCGGCAGCCCCCAGGTTGAGCGCCCAGATCACATAAATTGGCATGACCATCGTGGCGAGGAACACTCCCATCAGCCAACGCTCCGGGCCGCCGCCCCAGCGCCAGATCGCTGCAGCAAGCAGAAAGCTGGTCAGGTGCTGGAAGGCGACCCGGTATGCATTGAAAAATTCGAGGACGTCGCCCAGTATCACGCAGGCACGCGCTCCCTTCCGGCCGGGATCGCCGCAAGTTCGGCGTCGGGGATTGTGGTCGGCATGCCGGTATCGCCCGCCGCGTGAATGCGAGCCACCTTGCTCAACTCATCATGCACCCTGAGCAGATTTGACGACATCGCCAGCGCCTGGCTTTCCGCCTCGGTCAGCCGAACCAGTGCGCGCTGTCCGGTGTGGATTTCAACCAGCGGGTTCTGCCGGGCGGCGAGCATGGCCTGTTTAAGCCGCGCCATGGCAATGATCGATTCATCGGCAAGAGCTTCGGCTTCACGGATCAATTTCTTGAGATTGTGGGCATCGGCAAAGATACGATCTTCCATCATTTGTCTCCAGCGAAGCCAGTGCTCACCCGGCTTCGACCCCTGTTTGCACGGAGTAGGTTGCCTTGCCCTCGGTTGCTTTGCTCAGCGTCGTCGCGGCCACAGCCGCAAGTGTTACGGCGGCCAGAATCCCTGATGCGATTCCGACAATCGCACCCAAGCGAAGCAAGACGGCATGCTCCCCATCAAGCACTCCGGGGACAACCCTTGGTTCACCCTGCCTCAGCCACGGCGCCTGCTGAAACAGAGGCATCGAATCGCTGAGAACAAGCTGTCCCGGATCATCCTGCGGGTGCAATTCCGTCAGAACAGTCGCCTGGTTAATCTGCGAATTTCTGTATGCAGCTTCACTCAAGGGGTTATGCAAACCTATATCCGCAGAACTGCCCAGGTCGAGTTCGTCCAAAACATCAATAGCTTCGAGGCCTAATGTCGCGCGGTAGTTTTCGACAAGCTCGCCCAGACTTCCCGCTTCATAAAGGTTCTTGAGCGCGCGGATGTGTTGATTGATGCGGGTTTCGGACACACCGAGATCCTGCGCAATCACCTTGATGGGCACCCGGCGGTCGATACGCTCCATCACAGCACGCTGCCTGTCGGTTAGCTGCCGCGCGGCTCCGGACATCATGTCCCTCTCCTTTAGCTGTCCAACCTTGGTTACAATAAGACTAACCTAAGAAGGGCAGCAATGCTCCCATTTTGGATGAGAAACCGTTTACGCCCGTCGAATCGGGGTGCGCAAAGCGCGTTCACACGCCTGAACTGTTGACGCCCTTGGACTGGAGATAGCGTTTGATATTGCGGGCAGCCTGCCGAAGCCGCTGTTCGTTTTCGACCATCGCAATCCGCACGAAGCCCTCGCCGTTTTCGCCATAGCCGACACCAGGCGCCACTGCGACCTGCGCCTCGGTCAAGAGTTGCTTCGAAAACTCAAGGCTGCCCATGCTCGTCAATGCGGGCGGCAAAGGTGCCCAGGCAAACATCGAGGCGGGCGGCGCGGGTATCTCCCAGCCAGCCCGTGCGAAGGCTTCGACCATTACGTCGCGGCGCTTGTGATACAGCGCGCGGTTGGCTTCGACGATATCCTGCGGCCCATTCAGCGCCGCACAGGCCGCCGCCTGCACAGGGGTAAAGGCGCCGTAATCGAGATAGGATTTCACCCGTGTCAGCGCGGCGATCAGCTGCTTGTTGCCAACCGCAAATCCCATCCGCCAACCGGCCATCGAATAGGTTTTGGACATCGACGTGAACTCAACCGCGACATCCTTTGCGCCCGGCACCTGCATGATCGACGGCGTCGGCTTGCCGTCGAAATAGAGCTCGGAATAGGCAAGGTCGCTGACAACCCATACCTGGTTGTCCTTCGCCCAGGCCACCAAACGCTCGTAGAACGCCAGATCGACGATTTCCGAAGTGGGGTTGGAAGGATAGCTCACAACCAGCACCGATGGACGCGGGACGGTGTAATTCATCGCCCGTTCGAGCGATTCCCAGTAATGATCGTCCGGCGTCACCGGCACCGACCGGATCGTAGCGCCGGCAATGATGAAGCCGAAGGTGTGGATGGGGTAGCTGGGGTTGGGCGCCAGCACCACATCGCCCGGTGCGATGATTGCGGTGGCGAGGCTCGAAAGCCCCTCTTTCGAGCCCATCGTCACCACAACTTCGGTATCGGGATCAAGATCGACACCAAAGCGGCGCGCGTAATATCCCGCTTGCGCGCGGCGCAGGCCAGGAATGCCCTTGGACTGGGAATAGCCATGCGCATCGGGCTTGGCCGCCACTTCGCACAGCTTGTCGATGACGTGCTTGGGCGGCGGCTGGTCGGGGTTGCCCATGCCGAGATCGATGATGTCCTGCCCCGCCAATCTTGCGGCATGGCGCATCGCGTTGACTTCCGCGATTACATACGGAGGCATACGCTTCATGCGATAAAACTGGTCATTCATCGTCTGTCATCACCCTGTCTTCAGCACATCTGATTGGAACGCCGCGCCTTCCCCCCTAGGCTATACCCGCGGATCGTGGGAAGGCGTTTTCGGTAATTGCGGCTTGGCCGCATGGGCGACACTGGTATGACAGTGGCGTAACAACGGGAAAGTTTGACGCGATGGCACAGGAAACCGACCTGATGGCAACAGCAGGCGAGGGGCTGAAAGGCTTCTTCGACATGCAGGGCGAGGCCATGCGCGATTTGATGGCCGGTAAAGGTTTCGATTCGCTGCCGATCAAGGGCATGGACGCCGTCGAGCTTTCCGAATGGGCTGCCACTGCCGCTCAGCTCCAGCAATTGTGGTTTGATTTCGCCACCCATCAGGCGCAGGCCGCTGCCGAAAAGGCCGCCAAGGGCACCAACATGCTGGACCCGGCGCACTGGTTGGTGATTTCGCAATCCATGCTGGGACAGATGCCCAAGGGAATGTTCGACGTTTCGGCAAAGATGGCGCAGGACCAGATGCAATTGTGGTCCGGTATGATGCAAAGCTTCACCGCAGGCACGACCGGCGGCAAGCTGGCCGAAACGCCCGATGCCGCTGATCTTCCGAAGAGCGACCGGCGCTTTGCCGACCCGGCGTGGCGCGAACACCCCGCCTTTCTGCTGCTGCACCAGACCTATCTGATGCTGGTCGACTATTTCCGGTCGAGCGTTCGACAGATGGACGGGCTCGACCGGGCCAAGCGCCAGCAACTCGATTTCGCGATAAGCGCGCTGGCCGAGGCGATGAGCCCGGACAATTTCCTCGCGCTTAATCCGGTCGTCATGAAGCGCACGATCGAAAGCCGCGGGGCGAACCTGGTGCGCGGGATGCAGCACCTGATCAACGACATGAAGCGCGGGCAGCTCACCCACACCGATCCCGATGCCTTCAAGCTGGGCGAAAACCTCGCCGCGACGCCGGGCAAGGTGGTGCACGAAACGCCGTTGTATCAGCTGATCCAGTACAGCCCTTCGACGAACGAAGTGCTGGAAGTGCCGTTGATCATCTTCCCGCCGTGGATCAACCGCTTCTACATCCTCGATCTGACGCCGAAGAAGAGCTTCATCAAATGGGCGGTCGATCAGGGGCTAACGGTGTTCGTGGTCAGCTGGAAGTCGGCTGACGAGAGCATGGCCGATGTGGTGTGGGATGATTACATCCGCGCCCAGATGGACGCGATCGATCATGTGCGCACGCGGCTCGACGTGCCGGCGGTGCATACGATCGGGTACTGCGTGGCCGGCACCACACTGGCGGCGACGCTGGCGATCCTGAGCCGCCGGGGTGAGGCCGACAAGGTGAAAAGCGCCACCTTCTTCACCGCTCAGGTCGATTTCGAGAAGAGCGGTGATCTGAAGAACTTCATCGATGATGGGCAGATGGAGATGATCGGGCAATTGTCGCCCAACGGCTATCTCGACGGGCGCTATCTGGCGGCGGCATTCAATGCCCTGCGCGGGCGCGACCTGATCTGGAATTATGTCGTCAACAATTACATGATGGGTGAGGATTACCCCGCTTTCGATCTGCTTCACTGGAACGGCGATGTCACCAACCTGCCCTCCAAATGGCACAACGCCTACCTGCGCGATCTGTACCGAGACAACAAGCTGGTGGTGCCCGATGCGATGGAAGCGGATGGGACGCCGATCGACCTGACCAAGGTTGCCACGCCCAGTTTCGTGCAGGCAGGGCGCGAGGATCACATCGCGCCGGCCGAAAGCGTTTGGCGCATCACGCGGCATTTCACCGGGCCGATGGAGTTCCTGCTGGCAGGGTCCGGCCATATCGCAGGCGTGGTCAATCCCCCTGCTGCGGGCAAGTACCAGTACTGGGTCGGCGACAGCGCCGCACCCTCGCTCAAGGCCTTTGTCAAAAGTGCCACCGAGCATCCGGGGAGCTGGTGGCCGCACTGGCTGGAATGGCTGCACAAGCAGTCCGACGCGCGCGTATCTGCAACCGGCAAGCGTGCGCCCGGTGGCAAGGGCGACCGCGTGATCGAGGATGCACCGGGACGTTATGTGAAGACGCGCTGACAGGGGTCTTGTTCACAAAGTACATCCGGGCCGGACTATCAACGATCTGAATCCACGCATATTCCTACACTTTTGTGCAGTGCACAAAAATACTTGACTTCGCATCCGCCTTCACTATTTTGTGCAGTGCAACATGAAGCGAGGTCATCATGTCCGAAACTGAAACCAATGCCGCCCCAATCAAGCCGCCGGTCTCCAAGATCGATGCGGCTGCCGAACAGGTGATCGCGCAAGCGGCTGTCAAGGTGATTGAAGCGTCAAAGTCAGATTCCGCTCCGGCTCAGACAATGACCCCTGCTTCAGAGGGTGTGAAGGCCGCTTCGGCTCCGAAGACGATCGTCGCAGCCACAACGGCCCCTGCCGCCAAAAAGACGGCCGTTGCCAAGCCAACTGTTGCCAAGCCCGCCAAGAAGGCGGCTGCCGCAAAGACCGCTGCGAAAAAGCCCGTTTCGGCCCGAAAGGCTGCAAAGCCTGTCGCCGCACCCAAGACCAATCCCGTCACCAAGCTGAAGGATACCATCATGGCCACCGCCAACAAGACCGACATCACCGCCACCACCAAGAACGTTATCGCCGACGTCCAGACCCGCGCCAAGACCGCCGCCGCCAAGGGCACTGAACTTGCGTCGGAAGCGACCGAGTTCACCAAGGCGAACGTCGAAGCTGTCGTCGAAAGCGGCAAGATCTTCTTCACCGGTGCGCAGGAACTGCTCAAGGACAACGTCGAAACCGGCAAGACCGTGCTCGAAACCGTCACCGAAGACGCCAAGAAGGTCGCCGCCGTCAAGTCGCCGACCGAACTGATGCAGCTTCAGAACGAAATCGTCCGTCGCAACTTCGACGCGATGGTTTCCTACGGCTCGAAGCGCACCGAAGCCTGGGTGAAGCTTTACAACGAAGCCTTCGCTCCGATCTCGAACCGCGTCAGCGTTGCCGCTGAAAAGATCAAGACGGCTGCCTAAGCAAAACGTTTCTGGACCGGGCCTCTCTCCTCTCTCTCCCAACCCGGTTCACGAAAGAGCGCTGAAAAGCGCGGGCCGAGCAAGCACCGCTTGCTCGGCCCTTTTTTGTTCCGGCGCAGCGTTTGCGACGCGCTTCACACAGACTGATAAGAGAATCGCATCAACCGCTTGCGATTACCGGCGCGGTTCCCATAATGAAGGTTCATGCCAATGCCGCCGCGCCCCTCTTTGCCCGCCCTCGTCGCGCCGCCCGTCCGGCTGACCGTCAGCGTTCACGCTGAGGACGACAAGGACAGCAAGGATGGCGATGGTCAGGGCCAGGTCGGCATCGCAACCAAGACCCGCGCCAAGCCGAAGAAGCCCAGCCAGTACAAAGTGCTGATGCTGAACGACGATTACACCCCGATGGAATTCGTGGTGCTCGTTCTCAAGCGGTTCTTCAGCATGGATCTGGAACAGGCCACCCGTGTGATGCTTCACGTCCATCAGCGCGGTGTCGGCGTGTGCGGGATTTTCACCTACGAAGTGGCCGAGACGAAGGTCAATCAGGTGATGGATTTCGCCCGCCAGAACCAGCACCCGCTGCAATGCACGCTGGAAAAGGCGTGACGCCGAAAGGCATCCGATGATGCGTCAACCGCATCATCCCGAGCCTGACCCCATCGCCCCCGGTCAGGAAAGCGTGTGGGATTATCCCCGCCCCGCCATTGCCGAGCCGACGGCACGGCATATTCGCATCATGCACCGCGATATCGTGATCGCGGACACGCACAGCGCGTGGCGCACGCTCGAAACCAGCCATCCGCCCACATACTACATCCCGCAGTCCGATATCGCGATGGCGCACCTGGCGCCCAATCCCACGCGGTCGATCTGCGAATGGAAAGGCCAGGCGGTCTATTGGGACGTGGTGATCGGCAAGGAAACCTTCGCAGCGGCCGCGTGGAGCTATCCCAAACCCACGCCCGCCTTTGCCGGGATCAAGGATCACATCGCCTTTTACGCGACGCCCTTCGATCATGTTCTGATCGACGGCGAACAGATCACACCCCAGCCCGGTGGGTTCTATGGCGGCTGGATCACATCGCGCGAAGCCGGCCCGTTCAAGGGCGTTGCGGGCAGCCGCTTCTGGTAAATCGCCCGCTATTGCGCGCGCCCTGCCGAATTGGGGGCATGACGCAGCGGCGCAAGGGCGCTATGGGCCAAGTGCAATCGTCGGAAAGCCCCACTTGTTCAACCTGATCCCCAGCATAGACCGCTATATCCTGCGGCTGGTCATTGTGCCGATGCTGGGCGTCTTCGCGCTGGCGGCGTCGTTGCTGACACTCGACAAGATGCTGCGCCTGTTCGATTTTGTTGCGGTCGAAGGCGGGCCGGTGGGCGTGGTGTTCAAGATGCTGGGCGCGCTGATCCCGGAATATGCCAGCCTCGCAATCCCGCTGGGCTTGCTGCTGGGCGTGCTGCTGGCGTTCCGCAAGCTGGCGACATCGTCCGAACTCGACACGATGCGCGCCGTGGGCCTGTCCTATAATCGGCTGCTGCGGATGCCCTATATCATCACGCTGGTGATGGTCGCGCTAAACATTGCGCTGGTGTTCTACATCCAGCCGATCAGCCGCTATTATTACGAGCAGATGGAGTACGATCTGCGCTCGGGCGCGCTGGGCGCTTCGATCAAGGTGGGCGAATTCACCACCATCGCGGATCGGATGGCGCTGCGGATCGAGGAGAGTGAGGATGACGGGCGCCGCCTGATCGGGATCTTCGCCCGTGTCGCCAATGCCAAGGGGCAGGTGTTGTCGATCTCCGCGCGCGAGGGCGCGTTCCTGTCCACCAGCGACAATCCCGATACGATCATTCTGCGGCTGACCGAAGGCACGATCATTCAGGACACCGGAATGCAGGGGGAAACCCCGCGCGTGCTCAGCTTCAGCCGCCACGATCTGCCGATTGATCTGCCCGCGATCGAGGCGTTTCGCAGCCGCGGTGATGCGACGCGGGAATACATCCTGCCCGAACTCCTCCGGATGGGCTGGAGCAACGACACCGCGCCGGATCAACGCGACGCAAGCGTCGCCAGCTTCAATTTCCGGCTGGTAGAGGTTTTGATGATGTTCCTGGTGCCGTTGCTGGCGGTGGCGCTGGCGATCCCGCCCAAGCGATCCACCAGCGCGCTTGGCGTGTTCATTTCCATTGTGATGGTGGTCGCCTACCACAAGGTCAACCAATACGGCGAGGACGTCGCCTCACTCGGCCTGCTCGATCCGATTGTCGCCTTCTGGGTGCCCTTCGTGCTGTTTGCGAGCCTGATCTTGTGGATGTATTACCGGGTCGCCTTCGTCCCCGGGGGACAAGCGATCGGCGCGTTGGAGGCGGTCTTTGCCAAGCTGTCGAAGGGGGTTGGCAGGCTGTTCGGGCGGCGGCGTCCGCGTGCTGCCGGTCCGGTGGCCGAAGCGGCCCCGGCAGAGTAACGGCGCCATGCAATTTGACTTTTTCCCGTCGCGCACGCTGACCGCGTACCTTGCCAAGATGTTCGTGGTGCGCATTCTTGCGGTGCTCGTCATGCTGGTGCTGGTGTTGGTGGCGCTCGATCTGTTGTCGGCGAGCGGCGACATTCTGGCCGTGCCGGGCAATGGGCAGGCCGAAATTCTCCAATATGCCGGTCTGAGACTGCCGCAGCTCGCTTCACGATTCCTGCCCTATTCGGTGTTGCTGGCCACGCTGATTACGCTCGTGACGCTGAACCAGAACAGCGAAGTCGTGGCGATGAAGGCGGCAGGCCTCAGCGCGCATCAGGTGCTTGCTCCGCTGCTGCTGACGGCAGCGGTGATTGCGGTGGGCAGCTTTGCTTTTAATGAAACCGTCGTCACCCGCGCCAATGGGACGCTGAAGGCATGGGAAGCTGCGGAATTCGGCCCCATCCCCCCGGCGACAAGCGGGGGCGTACGATCAAGCCTCTACCTCACCGATGGCGATAACATCCTGACTGCCGCGACGCTGACCGGCACGGGTGAGGATATCGAGCTGTTCGGCGTGACATGGTACGGGCGTGCGTCCGGTGGAATTATCCGCGAACAGGTGCGCAGCCCGCAAGCCACCTTCGCCGCGCCCGGCTGGACATTGGAAAGCCCGGTGCGGTTCGATGTCGCCGGCGCCGCCACCGAACGCCCCGCCACGCTGGTGGTGGGCGAAGGCCTGACGCCCGAAGATATCATGCTGCAATCCTTCGATCCCGACGCGCAAAGTTTCTGGGAGCTGAGCGACAGCATTGATGCCTACGCCGCCGCGGGCCGCAACACCGATGAAATGCGCGCGAAGTGGTGGCATCGCCTGTCCGGCCCCTTGTCTGCGCTGCTGATGCCTTTGCTCGGCTCGATCGCCGCCTTCGGGCTGGCCCGGTCGGGGCAATTGTTCGTGCGCGCGATCATCGGCATGGCGCTGGGCTTTGCCTATTTCGTGGTCGACAATGCCGCGCTGGCGATGGGCAGCTTTGGCGGCTACCCGCCGCTGCTGGCCGCCTGGGCGCCGTTTGTGCTGTTTTTGCTGCTCGGCGAAACGGTCCTGATCCGGACCGAGGAATGAAAGGCCACTGGACGCTCCGTCTCGCGCGCGCTGCCGATGCCGAGGCGATGCCGGGGATCGAACGCGCCGCAGCCATTGCCTTTGCAGGTGAGCCGGGGATCGATCCTCCACACACCCGTTCGGAGGCCGACTATGCCCGTCTGATCCGCAAGGGGCACAGCCTTGTGGCCCATGTCGGCGAGACGATGGCGGGCTTCCTGGTGGCACAGCCCTTCAGCCGCGAACTCCACATCTGGACGATGGACGTTGCCCCGGCCTTCCAGCGGCGCGGGATCGGCGCCGGGCTGGTGCGCGCCGCCATGATCGATGCGCGCAACACCGGGTTCAAGGCATTGACCCTGACGACCTTCCGCGATCTGGCATGGAATGCGCCGTTCTATGCCCGGCTCGGCTTCGATGAGGTCACCGCGCTAGACGCCCACCCGCGCCTTGCCGGGGAACTGGCGAACGAGGTGGACGACGGGCTGCCGGCGGACCGCCGCTGCGCGATGATCGGCTTTCTGGATTGAGGCGCGCAGCGTCAGGCGCGTCGCCCCATCGTGCTGCGCGCGATCCGTCCCACCAGCACCAACAGCCCGGGATGGTTGGCGCCTTCATAGGTTGACTCGGTGCCCAGCTCCCCCGCCAGACGGCGATGGGCTTCGGGCAAGTCATGATAGGGCATCGACGGCATCAGGTGATGCAGTGCGTGATAACGCAAACCCACCGGCGCCCAGATTTCGGCCACCAGCCCAGGCGGTGGCACATTCACGCTGTCGAGGAACTGCGCGGTCACAGTCATCGCCTCGCCCTCGTTCTCCCACAGGTGGGCGACCAGCGTGCGCAGTTGGTTGAGCAGCGCGGTGAGCGACAGGATCGACAAGGCGATGGCGAGCGGCTTCCAGCCGATCACGAAGGTGCTGGCAATCAGCGCCACAGCCCACAGGCTCGCCCCCGCCTGCTGCCACCGCACACGGCCCACAAAGTCACCCTCGGGCGCCTTGCGGCGGAACACCGGGTTGATCGACAGGGCAGAGAACCGCTCCCATGTAAAAGTCCGCACCGCCGGTATCACCAGACCCAGCGGATAGAGCACCCCAAACCGCACCAGCAGCGCCACCGGTGCGAGCAGCGCGACAGCCACAAACAGCGGCAGGCTCCACGGCTTCATCAGCGCGAGTGGCAGGTATTCGGGGTCTTCCACGGTGCCGTACTGGGTACGCTTGTGGTGGATGGTGTGGACGCCTTCATACATGAAGCTGGGCGTCAGCAGCGGAATGCCGACCAGCAGGTTCCAGCCCGTCCGGAAGCCCGGCAGGGCGTCACGGTGAATGTGGGTCAGTTCGTGAATGAACATCAGCGCGCGGTACATCGCCAGCGCCGCAATCAGGCCAGCGGTGACCTGCACGGCAAGGTTGGCGGAAAGGATTGCGGTCGCAATGCCGGCATAGCCGACACCGGCCGAAACCAGCATATCGGTCCAGTAGATCGCAGGCTTCGCCTCACCCAGCCCTTTGGTTAGGTCGCGCGCGACCCGCAGCATCGCCTTGTCGTCCGCGGCCATGAACTGGGCGCGGGTCGCCCGGATAGGCGGTGCCGCTTGCGTGCGAGCAGGGTCGATGGTTTGATGCAATGTCATAATGGGCACTTCCTGACGCTCGCTCTACTGCAATTCAGAGACCGAGCCAAACGCGGGTTGTTGGTGACAGTGATCGATAGCCTTGCGTCAATGGCTCCGGCGCGACACAGACACCTTGATTGAAAGCAAATACGAGGATGGCCCCGTGACGGATGTGGCAAACCGCAAGGCAGAGATAGAGATCGCACCCGTCACCGACAAGCGCGGGCGGGCCGCATTCGTCGATCTGGGTCGGGCGTTTTCGGACCGGCTGGAAAATTTCGTCCCCCAGATCCGGTCCGAACAGATCGAACTGGTCGATCCGGCAAAGAATCCCTTTTTCGGCCACGCGCGGGTGCAACTGTTCATCGCCAAGCGCGGCGACACGCCCGTTGGGCGGATTTCAGCGCATATCGACGAACTCGCGCTCGCCATGCCGCCAGAGCAGGGCTTTGGCCCCGGCACCGGCTTTTTCGGCTATTTCGATGCCGAGGATGAAACCGTGGCCCACGCGTTGCTGTCTGCGGCAGAAGCATGGCTGGCAGGCGAGGGGATGACGCGTGTGCTGGGCCCGATCTCGCTGTCGATCTGGGAAGAACCCGGCCTGCTGGTGCGTGGGCAAAGCCACCCGCCGATGCTGCTGATGGGGCACCACCCGGCGCATTATGCGGGCTGGATCGAAGCGGCAGGCTTCACCCGCGCCAAGACGCTCTACACCTATGATCTCGATATCACCCAGGGCTTCGGCCCCTTGGTGGACCGGCTGGTGCAGGCCGGCCAGCGCAACCCGCGGATCCATCTGCGCCGGGTCGACAAAAGCCGCTGGGACGAGGAAGTCACCACCATTCTGGCGATCCTCAACGATGCGTGGTCGGACAATTGGGGCTTCGTCCCCTTCACCCCGGCGGAGGTCGCCTACGCGGGCAAAAAGCTGCGCGCGATCATTCACGAGGAACTGAACGTCATCGTCGAGGTGGATGGACGGCCCGTCGCTTTCATGCTGACCTGGCCCGACGTGAATGATGCGCTGGCGAAAATCAAAGGCAAGCTGTTCCCGTTCGGGTGGCTGCATATGCTGCGCTGGCTGCGCCACCCCAAGGGCGCCGGGATGCGCGTGCCGCTGATGGGGGTGCTCAAGGAGCTTCACAACACCCGTCTTGCCGGGCAGCTCGCTTTCATGATGATCGAAGCGATCCGGGTGGAGGCGATCGGCAAGTTCGAATCGACCCGCGGCGAGCTGGGCTGGGTGCTGGACGATAACCAGGGCATGCTGGCGATCGCCGACACGATCAAAAGCAAGGTCAACCGCGAATATGCGATTTACGAAAGGATGCTGGGTTGATCGTGGCCACTGGTTGATGGCGCCTTGCGTGCAATCCCTTGAAAAAAAGGCCTCCGCTCGAAATTGAGCGAAGGCCTTTCGGGATCGTGCCACCAGCCGCTTGGACGGGAGGGGGGTCTCGGCGGTGACAAAGGGATAATGATCGTCGCAAATCCCGGTTCCCAGCCTTTCGTGAAATAATTTTGGACGTAACGGAAACCTGAATTATTTCACAAAATATCAGGTGTTTGCCAGATAAGCGCGACGGCTGTGCGTGGAACCGCTATGACCGCAAATCGGTTGTGTCCCCACGCCCAGCGAAAGGTGCCTCATGTCTCTCGGAAGCCAGATTGCAGCCAGCCTGCCCTTCCTGCGCCGCTATGCCCGCGCGCTGACCGGATCGCAGACCAGCGGCGACGCTTTCGTGCGTGAAATGCTCGAAGCGGTGCTTGCCGACGAAAGCCTGATGGCGAGCGTCGCGGGCGGGCGTGTTCCGCTGTATCGCGCCTTCAGCAAGATCTGGGCGAGCGCATCGGGACCGGCGGCAAGCGGCACGGCAGCGAGCGACATCGCCAGTGAACACGAAGCCGGTGCGCAGGCACGGTTGGGGGCTATCACGCCGCCCACACGTCAGGCCTTGCTGCTCACGACGCTTGAAGACTTCACCACAGCCGAAGCCGCCACAATCCTTGACCGGACTCCCGAACAGATCGACCAGATGGTCGCCGACGCCATTGCCGGGATCGAGCGCGAGCAGACCACGTCGGTTCTGATCATCGAGGACGAACCGTTGATCGCAATGCAGCTCGAAGATCTGGTCACCAGTATCGGCCACAGCGTAAGCGGCACCGCCGCCACCCGCACCCAAGCCCGTGACGCCGTGACAAACGCCATGCCCGGGCTGGTGCTGGCGGACATCCAGCTTGCCGATGGTTCATCCGGCCTTGATGCCGTGGACGATATTCTCAGCGTTGGCGCGATGCCGGTGATCTTCATCACCGCCTATCCCGAGCGGTTGCTGACCGGCGACCGGCCCGAGCCGACCTATCTCGTCACCAAACCGTTTCAGGAAGCGACCGTGCGGGCAGCCATCAGCCAGGCGCTGTTCTTCGGATCGACACGGCCCCTGTAAAACAGCCCGGAAACTCCGCCTACTTTTCGCGGATGCGGAAGTCGGCGAGGCGGCGCACAGGCACACGCAATACGCAGCGCACGCCTTCCGGTGCGAAATCCAGCGTGACCGGCTGACGCAGTTCGTGCGCGACGATCTTCTCGATGAGTTCCGTGCCAAAGCCACGGCGGCGCTGACCCGCGACGGGCGGACCACCGGTTTCCTGCCATTCCACCTCGGCCCAGGGCGCAGGAGCACCATCATCGTCTCGGCGGTGCCAGCGGACCGTCACCTGCCCGCCCGCCACACTGAGCGCGCCGTATTTGGCAGCATTGGTCGCAAGTTCGTGAACCGCCAGACCAAAGGACAGCGCATCATTGGGCGCCAGTTCCAGAGCCGGCCCATCGAGCAGGATCGTATCATCGATGGCAGAACGGAAAGCCTGCACTTCCGCCTCGATCACGGCGCGGATCGGGGTGGTGCCCCAGTCGGTCACGGTGAGCAGGTCATGCGTGGCCGACAGCGCCCGGATGCGGCCTTCCAGACTATCGGCAAATTCGTCCAGCCCGGTTGCGCGGCGGCGGGTGAGCGACAGGATCGACAGCACGTTGGCCAGCGTATTCTTGACCCGGTGATTGAGCTCGCGGGTCAGCGAATTGCGGATCGAATGCTGTTCCTCGAACAATGCGAGCCGTGCCTGATCCTCAAACGCCTGCTGGGTCAGGAGCCGCGACAACAGCATCAGCAGGCTCGCGAGCGCCAGCCCGAACACTAAAGTCACCATCGATAACAAGGACAGCACCTGATGATCCACATGGTCGATCACCAGCATCAGCTTGCGATCCGCAATCGTCACCTGCTGTTCAACCGTCTCGGTAGCCGAGCCGCCCACCGATTGTGCGACCAGCAAGTGCCCCGTACTGGCCTCGCCATCATAAAGCCGCACGCCAAAGCGGCCCTCGCCCTGCCGGTCAATCGCCGCTTCCAGGAATTCGCGGGCCCGGAACGGCGTGTAGACAAAGCCTGCCAGCCGCCCTTCGCCCGGCGCCCCTTTGCGAAACACCGGCATGTAAATCGCAAAGGCAGGTGCGGTGCCGCTGGTTTCCTGCACCAGCACAATCCGGCCGGAGGCGGCAGGGCGCAAGGTCAGTTCGCCCTCGGCCATGGCGGCAGCGCGCGCAGGATCGGAATACATGTCATACCCCAGCGCGCGGCGATTATGGGGCGCCGCAGGGGCAAACATTGCCACCGGCGCGACCCGTCCGGTGCTGCTGGCAGGCCGGGGGAAGATATCGGGATAGGCGGGCTGCGTTCGCCGCGCCTCAACCAGAAAGGCGGGCAGATCGCCCGCTTCCAGTACCGGAATCCAGCCGATCCCTTCCGCGCCCGAATATTCGGTGTTCAGTTTCAGCGCCCGGACAAAGCTGTCAAAGGTTGCGGGGCTGACATTGTCCATGCTGGAAAACAGCGCCGCGCCCGCTCTGAGATAAGATGTAAAGCCGCTGCTGCTGCGATCGAGCGCGGCAGCGACCCCTTGCGCGTATTCGCGCATCATGGCGCGTTCGCGGGCGCGGGCGTTGCTTTCGATGGCAAACACGCTCAGCGCCGTGACGGCGGCCAGCGCCAGGAAGATCGCCAATGGGATCGCGCGCGGAAACAGCACCAGCCAGCGCCGTGCGCCTCCTGCCGAGGCCGGAGGCGGCGCGGTTGCGGTATCAAGGTCAGATCGATGAGCGAGCGGGTCGATAGGTCGAAGTCCTGTCAGGATCATGGCGCAAGGCAAAACACCCATGCCGATCCGGAACCAAACTGGTAGCGCATCGTTCCCCATCCGTCCAAACCCGGACCAGACTTGTAACGTGCCAAGGCACCAGCCAGCGTGCTATGGTACGGTTACGAAGCGGCAAGACCGGTCCCGTCGGGGGGCCGGAACCGCGCGATCAGGAACACGCGGCAATATCATGGCCTCAAATCACAGACAGGGCGGCAGCAATGGCGGGGGCAATGAAGGCTCCCAACGCCGCGCACCCGAATGGGCCGATGGGCTGAAACAACTGTACGATTCCGTGGTCGAAGAGGCGCTTCCCGACAATTTCAGGGATCTGCTCGACCGGCTGGACGCGCTTGACGATGGTGGTCCCCCTCCCGGCAGCAATGATAATGGCCAACGCACTGCGGGTGACCGCACGTGAGTGAAGCGGATAGTCCGGGCGCAAAGCTGTCGGCGATCGACAAGGCGAGTTTCAAGCGGGAGCTCACACAGGTGGTCCCCCACTTGCGCGCTTTTGCGCGCGGGCTGTGTGGACGGCCCGACCTGGCCGATGACCTGGTGCAGGAAACCATGCTCAAGGCCTGGGCCGCGCAAGACCGGTTTGAACCGGGCACTTCGATGCGCGCCTGGACTTTCGTGATCCTGCGCAATGCCTACCTGACCGACATGCGCCGCAACCGCTTTCGCGGCGAGTATGATGAAGGCGTGGCGGAACGCATTCTGACGGCGCCTGCCGGGCAGGAGGAGCCGATCCACCTGTCCGATCTTCACCGCGCGTTGCTCACTCTGCCCGCCGAACGGCGTGAGGCATTGCTGCTGGTGGGCGCGGGCGGGTTTTCCTACGAGGAAGCCGCGCAAATCTGTGGTTGCGCCGTCGGCACGATCAAAAGCCGTGTGGGCCGAGCCCGTGCGGCGCTGACCGAGATGCTCGCCAATGGCAACATCCCGCGCCGATCAAGCGATGACGACATTGCCCACCGCGCGATCCTTGAAGAGCTGGACACCGTGGCCGCAGGCAACGGGATCAGTTCGCAACGCTGAGAAAAAAACCGCGCCAACTGGCCGTGATTTCCGGGCAGCAAAAAGGCCCGCCTGCATCACAGCAGGCGGGCCTTCTTGTAATCTCAAACCTACGAAAACTTACGCGTAGGTCCACACCGTGCCGCGCGCGAGGTTTTCGCTGGCGAAGGCCCAGTTGAGCTTGTTTTCAACCACGGCGTCCAGATAGGCAGGCCGCTTGTTCTGGTGATCGAGGTAATAGGCGTGTTCCCACACGTCGAGCACCATCAGCGGGTTCATATCGCCATCGGCCAGCGTGTCGGCATCGTGGCTTTCCTCGATCGACAGCTTGCCGCCCTTTTCCACGAGCCAGACCCAGCCCGATGCGAAGTGGCCCGCACCGCGGTCCTTCAGCTTCTGCTTCAATTCGTCCACCGAACCGAAGGCATCGTTGATCTTCGCCAGCAGGTCGTCAGAGGGCGCGGTGGTCGAAGGCGCCATCGAATGCCAGTAGAACCCATGGTTCCATGTCTGCGCGGCATTGTTGAACAGGCCCTGATTGCTGCCGCGTGCAGCAGCGATGATTGCTTCAAGCGACGCGTCGGCGTGATCGGTGCCTTCAATCGCGGCGTTGGTCTTGTCGACATAGGCCTGGTGGTGCTTGCCGTGGTGATACGACAGCGTCTCGGCCGAAACTGCGGGATCGAGCGCGTCGGCGGGATAGGGAAGCGGGGAAAGGTTGAAAGCCATGGTGTCCTCCAAAGGCGTGGGTGAAATCGTGTGATCTTGTAGAGGTAACGCAGATGCCGCCGATTTGTTCACGCTTCAAGACGTGGCGTCTTCCAATCTTGCTGTGCGGTCGACGGCACTGGTCACTGCGACGTTCATGGTGACATTTCCCAGCGTGCGCATCAGATCGGGCAGCATCTCGACGGCCACCAGCAGCGCCAGCGGTTCAACCGGGACGCCCATCGCCAGTGCAATCGGCCCGATCGAGACGACGAAGCTGATCGAGCCGGGCAGGCTCACCGCCGAAAGACTGATGACGCTGGCAATCAGGATACCGGCAATCGCCACGCTGACCGGCACATCCACGCCCGCCAGAACGGCGATATAATAGACCACGGCCAGATTCATCGCCGCGCTGGTCGCCCGGAAAATCACGACGGCCAGCGGCAACACGAACTCGGCGGTCGATGGCTTCAGCCCGAGCCGCCCCGCGCTGTCGAGCATTGCAGGAAGGCTGGCGAGCGAGCTTTGCGTGGACAGCGCCACCGCCTGCGCGGGCAGCACCGCCCCGGCAAAGCGCAGCAGGCCGGTGCGCCCCAGCGTCGCTGCCACAACATAGGCGAGCGCGAGGATGAAGGTGCCCATCGCCGTCACCGTCAGCACATAATGCCCCAGCGCGGCAAAGGCCCCGCCCCCGCTCTGCACGCCAACCCCGTAAGCCAGCGCGAACACGCCAACTGGTGCGACCGCCAGCACCCAGCCGATGATCAACAGCATCGCATTGCCCAGCGCGTGAAAGAAGCCCAGCAACCGTTCGCTCTGGTCGCCCGGAAGGCGGGTGATCGCCACGGCGAACATCACGAAGAACAGCGTCAGCGGCAGCATCGCGGTTTCGGCCGCAGCAGCGACGATGTTGGGCGAAACCAGCGAAGCCATGAAATCGAGCACACCCGGCACTTCGCCCACGGTATCCGGGGTCTGAGCCAGAAACGCGCTCGCGCCCGGCGGCACCGGAAAGGCGGTCAGAAGCGCGGGCATCGCAACCGAGGCGAAGGCCGCCCCGGCCAACTGCACCGCAACCATGATCAGCAGCATCCGCCGCGCCACCGTGCCGACGCGGGCCGCCAGGATCATCTGCACCAGCCCCAGCACCAGCAGCGCCGCGACCAGCGGGATGATCGTCATCTGCAAGGCGCGCAGCCACAACCCGCCAATCAGTCCGGCGATGTCAGTGACAGCCGAAGGCGCCCCTGCCGCAGCCCCCACGATGCCTGCCAGCAGGCCGCCGACCAGCGCGGCAAAAGTCAACGCCACCGGCAGGCGGATCGACACCAGCGCAAACTTGCCCTGTCCGGCGGAATCGGCGCCGGACGTCGTATCTTCACTTTCCTGCAACGGCCTATCCTTAAACGGGCCCCGCGCCCTTGGCATTGGTCGATAACCGCGCCAGAAGCGCGAGACAACACTGCGCCACGGCGCGCGCGGCAACAATGCCAATACAACGGGACAGAAAATCCATGGCACGCAAGCTGTTCGGCACGGACGGGATCAGGGGCCGCACCAATGCCGGCGTGATGACCGCGGCGACTGCGATGAAGGTCGGGCAGGCAGCCGGACGCCACTTCGTGCGCGGCGGGCACCGGCACCGGGTGGTGATCGGCAAGGATACCCGTCTGTCGGGCTACATGATGGAAAGCGCGCTGGTGGCGGGCTTCACCAGCGTCGGGATCGACGTGATCATGACCGGCCCCCTCCCCACCCCCGCCATTGCGCTCCTCACCCGCGAGATGCGCGCGGACCTTGGCGTGATGATCTCGGCCAGCCACAACCTGTTCGCCGACAACGGCATCAAGCTGTTCGGCCCCGATGGCTTCAAACTCTCGGACGAGGCCGAGGGCGAGATCGAGCGTCTGATGGAAACCGACATCCCTCTGGTGCCCGCCGAACGTATCGGCCGCGCGCGCCGGATCGAGGATGCGCGCGGCCGCTATATCCACGCGGTCAAGCAATCGGTGGCTTCCGAGATCCGCTTCGATGGCCTCAAGGTGGTGGTCGATTGCGCCAATGGCGCGGCCTATCAGGTCGCTCCTTCGGCCATCTGGGAGTTGGGCGCAGATGTGGTCGCGCTGGGCGTTTCGCCCAATGGCATCAACATCAATGATGGCGTAGGTTCCACCGCGATTGCCGCCTTGCAGGCCAAGGTGGTCGAAGAAGGCGCGGATATCGGCATCGCGCTGGACGGCGATGCCGACCGGCTGATCGTGGTCGATGAAAAGGGCCGCGCGGTGGATGGCGATCAGATCATGGCGCTGATTGCCGGACGGATGCAGGATCGCGGATCCCTGCGCGGCGGCGGGATCGTGGCGACAGTAATGAGCAATCTCGGCCTTGAACGCTATCTGGCCGGCATCGGCCTTGATCTGGTGCGCGCCAAGGTGGGCGATCGCTATGTGCTCGAAGCGATGAAGGCGGGCGGATATAATGTCGGCGGCGAACAATCGGGCCACATGATCATGCTCGACTATGGCACCACCGGCGACGGCACCGTGGCGGCGCTGCGCGTGCTGGCGAGCCTGGTGCGATCGGGCAAGCCGGCCAGCGAACTGCTGCACGTGTTCGACCCGGTGCCGCAACTGCTCAAGAACGTGCGCTACGAAGGCGGAAAGCCGCTTGATAACGCAAACGTGCAGGCTGTGATCGCCGAGGCCGAGGCCGCGCTGGCGGGCAAGGGGCGGCTGGTGATCCGGCCCTCCGGCACCGAACCCGTCATCCGCGTGATGGCGGAGGGCGACGATCAGGGGCAGGTCGAACAGGTGGTCGATGCCATCTGCGAAGCGGTTCACGCGGCGGTTTAGGCCTGCGCGGCAATCGTCGGGTTGAAGGCGCGCTGTTCCATGGCAGCCAAATATAATGCGAAGGCATAGAAGCGGGATGAACGCGGGCGCTTTTGTCCGCGGCAACGCTGCGCTATAGGCGCGTGATGCTCGAAATGCGCCCCGATTGCGAACTGTGCGGCGTCGGCCTTCCCGCCGACGCGCCGGGCGCGTTCATCTGCTCGATGGAATGCACCTACTGCGCTGAATGTGCCGAAGATCTCGACGACCGCTGCCGTTCTTGTGGCGGCGAATTGATGGATCGCCCGACCCGCGCACGGGCGCTCCACGCGAAATACCCCCCCTCGACCGAGCGCAAGCACAAGGGATAGGCCAAAGCGCCAGCGTCTGCCGTGGGGGCGTTTGGGAAAAAAACGGCGCGTCGGGAAGCACCCCCGAAACGGCCATGAATGTCTCTCCCCTAGTCGCAGTGAGAGGGGGCAGGGCCATCGGGCGATTGCTCTATCGCTCGACCACCTGACCCGACATCGGCGCGAGTTTCGCCAGCAAGCGGTTTTGCGCGGCAAACGGCACATCGGCCTCGCACATCGCGGCTTGCAGGTTTTCGACCAGCGCGTTCATGTCCGCCTTGGTGACGCCCATTTCGGCATGGGCGGTGCGCATGTCGCGGCCCGAATAATCGCAGCCTGCGCCGATGAGATAGCAGAACTGTTCGCCCAGCGTGCGCTTCAACCGGACCATGTCATGCGCGGCGAAGATCGCGGCGATGCGCGGGTCGGCTTCCGATAGTTCCACCGTGCGCGCGGCAATCCGGACGATGCCGTCGCGCCCGCCGAAATCGCGCACCAGGCGGGCGCTGTCATAGGGCGTGGCCCCGGCATTGGCGTTGGATTGTTCGTAAGGGTCGACCGGAAGCTCGCCGGTTACGGGATCGCGTTCCTTGGTCTCGACACCGAACTCCGCGTCCCAGTCCACGCCCTCGGCAGGCGCCTGCTGGAGCAGCATGAGGGCGGCAGCGGCGGCGGCGGTGGTCAGCAGCATGGCAGTGGCTCCGGTAGGGATCTTAGAACGCGACCTGCGCGGACAGGAAGCCGCCGCGCTGGTCAGAGAAGGTGGCGATCGAGCCGAGATCGGCATAGGCGGCCGTCAGGGTCAGGCTATCGGTCAAGGCATAGGCGGCAAACAGATCCAGCCAGTCATCCTCCCCCAGCCCGAGATTGTCGGGCTTTGAGCGATATTCGGCCCCCACCACCGCACGGCGGGACAATTGGTAGCCCAGCGATCCTTCGAATTGCAGCTTGTACCCCGCGCCCGCCGCCGATCCGAAGCCCAGCAGGCCAATCTGGTTGGCTTCGGTGTAGCGCAGTGTGGCATTGGCCAGAACGCTGCGCGCCAGAAACAGCTTGGTCGCGCTGACGGTAATAT